>Ga0315903_10000091_pt1 | contig 125076 bp, 110 predicted proteins | sample LakEriMetagenome_7_FD_203524 | JGI IMG/M metagenome (GOLD analysis project Ga0315903, IMG submission 203524) | Freshwater fungal communities from buoy surface, Lake Erie, Ohio, United States - Buoy 2 MA119 | ecosystem: Environmental > Aquatic > Freshwater > Lake | place: USA: Lake Erie, Ohio... | reverse complement strand
TCAATGCGGGTGGCGTGAAGAACACCGCCACGGCGAGCGGCAAGGATCCGTCCAATAACAACGTGACGGACAAGAGCGACAACGGCAACGACAGTGATGGCAACAGCACCGACGATGACACGGTGACGCCGATCACGCGCACGGCCTCGATGAAGACCGTGAAGGTTGCCTCGACGCCGAACGGCGTGAAGGTGGGTGATCCGATCAACTACACGATCACGGTGAAGAACACGGGCAACGTGACGATCACCGATGTGGCGTTGGCGGACACGTTGACGGATGCCAGTGGTGGTGCGTTGACGCTGACGAGTGGTCCGACGTTCAGCGTGGGTACGAACGGCGCGACGGCCTCGAGCCTGCCGCCGAACGAGACGCTCACCTACACGGCGAGCTTCACGATCACCCAGGCGGTGATCAATGCGGGTGGCGTGAAGAACACCGCCACGGCGAGCGGCAAGGATCCGTCCAATAACAACGTGACGGACAAGAGCGACAACGGCAACGACAGTGATGGCAACAGCACCGACGATGACACGGTGACCGGCATCCCGAATCTGTCCCTGACCAAAACACCGCTTGGCACGCCCGAGAAACCGTTGCTCGCCGGCTCGCCGTCCACCTACGAGATCAATTTGACCAACAATGGTCTGGGCGTTTCGGGTGGCGCCACGATCCTAGAGACGATCAGCACGGGTCTTCAACTCAACTCGATTGGTGGATCGGGCTGGGCTTGCACCTACTCCAACGGGCAACCGTTGACGCTGCCGGCGAAGGGTCCGTTGACGGTGCGCTGCACGACGCAGCAAAGCGTCGCGGCCAGCGGGGGTACGGCGTCGTCGATCAATGTTTCGGTGACACCGCTTGCAGGCTTCCTCGGCCTAAAACTCACGACGGACGCCTCAGTCGATCAGACGGGCGGCAGCAATCCGCCTCCGACGGGCTCCTCTTGTGCGCCGAGCACGGTCTGCGGGAGCAACGGCGGCGAGGTCACGCCGGAGGCGTTGCCCACGTCGGGCATTGCATTCGCAGCGCCGAGCATTCCGGTCAATGGACAAACCCGTATCACGGTCACGATCGTGAACAAAACGGGCAATTCGCTGACGGCACTGGGGCAGAGCCAGACGTTGCCGACTGGTCTCGTTTTCGCGGCGGATCCGCGGACCATCACGAACTGTAATGGATCGGCCGACGTCGTCGGTAGTGCGTTGCGGCTTGCTGACGGCACGCTTCCAGCGGGCGGCAGCTGTACGTTCAGCGCCCTCGTGACTTCGAGCTCCTCTAGCGGAACCAAGTTCACGGCCAGCGTTCCGGTGGGTGCAATCAAGAACGCTCAAAACAAGAGCAACGAAGCGAGTGCGAGCGCCGATCTCTCGATCGAAGGAAGTTTCGCAGTACGCAAGTCGTTCCAGTCTTCTCAGGGCGCACTCGGTGTTCCGCTGAAGATGACGATCACGATCGATAACACAGGAACACAGACGCTTTCGGATACTTCGTTCATCGACCAGTTCCCGTCGGCACCGGGTACGCTCGCGATCGCCGACGATCCGAAGCTCGAGAACACTTGTTCCGGAACGGTGAATGCGACGCCGAAGTCCACTCAGCTGTCTCTCTCGGGTGGCACGGTACAACCGGGCGGATGTGCGATCTCGGTCATGGTCGTCGCCGATACGGTCGGTGATTACTTGAACGTCATTCCGGATGGGGGCACCTCGGGGAGCCCCAACGGACTGCGCGGAAAATTACCGGGTGGTAACGCGTTGCTGAGTGTTCCTGGCGCGTCCGCCAGAGTGAATGTCGACAAGCCAGCCTCAGTCACTGGTGTGTTCACCAAGCGCGTGGGGTTCGGTCAGCAGATTCCGCAGGGTGGCGTGACGGTTGTGCTCAAAGATGCCGAAGGCCGCGTGATCGCAACGATGGTCACCAAGCCGGACGGTAGCTACTCCTTCGAGAATCTCCCGCCGACCCTGCTCGGTGATGCGACCACGAAATACAGTGTGGAATTCAAGACTGCGAGCAGCGCAGCCACCTCGGCGCTCATCAAGGGGAACCCGGAAGCGCCAGATCCAAGTCTGAACGGACAGTCTCAAAGTAATGGGATCGCGGGGATCACGCTGAAGCCCGGCAGTAGCACGCCGTCGCAGAACGGATTCCTGATCGATCCTTCGGGAGTCGTATTCGATTCCATTACTCGTCGTCCTGTGCCGGGCTCACGCGTCACGCTCCTCGGGCCGAACGGTACTCCGGTGCCGAACAGTCTGCTTGATTTGGTGGCGGGCACGGCGAACGGTGCGGCGGTCGGAAGCGATGGCCTCTACGTGTTGCTGTTGACCTCTGAGGCGCCCTCGGGTGTGTACCGCTTGCGAGTTGATGTTCCGAACGGATATCAGCCAGGCGAGTCGTCGGGCAACTCATCGTACATCCCTGCGGAGAAGACGCCGTACGAGCCGAAGCTCGGCGGGGGTATCGAGAAGGTGCAGCCGCAGGAGACGGCGCCGACCTTGAGCGAAGACACGCGTTATTACATGTCGGTGCGCTTCGTGATCTCCGATCGGCCGGAGACGAGCTCGAACGGCATCATCCACAACCACATCCCGATCGATCCGGTGAGGCCGGTCGTCGTCGGTGAGCTCGAAGCGACGAAGACGGGCTCGGTACGCTCGGCGGAGCTCGGTGACAGTGTGGGCTACACGATCACGCTCAAGAACGCGACCAACGTTCCGCAGTACGGAGTCGTGCTGAAGGACACGATGCCGATCGGCTTCAAGTACATCGGCGGGACGTCGACCTTGAATAGGGGCAATGCCTCGATCACTGTCGACAGTACGCTTGGTGTCAAGGATGGCGAGCGAGTGTTGAACTACCTGATCGGTGCGATGTTGCCAGGCCAGTCGGTGACGTTGACCTACCGAGCCCGCATCGGAGTGGGTAGTTTGAGCAGTGACGGAATCAATCGTGCGGCCGCATCGAGCCTCATCGGCACGCAGAGCAATGAGGCCCGCTACGGCATTCGTGTGGACGCTGGCGTGTTCTCGAACGAGGCCTGCGTGATCGGTGCGGTCTACCGAGACTGTAACGACAACGGGGTACGCGATGAAAACGACCCGGGCATCCCGGGCGTTCGGCTCTATTTCTCTGACGGCGCCTACATGGTGTCCGATCAGGATGGCCGTTACAGCCTCTGCGGCCGACGTCCCTCGACCTTGGGCTTGAAGGTGGATCCTGTGACGCTGCCTGAAGGCAGTGTGCTGGGCAGCACGAGCAACCGCGATGCGGGAGACCCGGGAAGTCTCTTCCTGGATCTCAAGAATGGCGAAATGCATCGGGCGGATTTCCGAATCTTAGGCTGCCCGATCGAGACGAGGGTGCTGCAATGATTAGACAACCCTCGTCAGTCACGATCGCTGTACTGTTGGCCATGGGTGTCGGCGGATCGACGCTTTCCGCGTCACCCGCAACCGTCCCGCCGGGCGTCACCGACTTTGATAGTCACCTTCCCCTGCGTGCTGATGCGCCCCGCGCACGAATCGCGGCGGAGCGCAGTGGCGTCCAGATCGCCCAGATCGACGTCGTCGCGCAGTCGGAGCGTCAGTCGGGCGGTGCTAACGTCGCTGACGGGCGCAGTACGACGACTCTCGTCGTCACGGTGCGTGATGCCAGTGGAGCTGCAATCAACGCCCCGAAGCGCGTTCGCTTCACTTTGTCGGGGGCCAATCCGGAGAGCGGCGAGATCGGCCTCAAGGCGGGCTCGGGCAAAATCCGCTTCGTTGCGCCGAGCGCCGCACGGGATGTGCGGTGGACGGTGACGGTGGACGGCGTGACGCAATCGGGCAAGGTGGATTACATCCCCGAAGTCCGATCGATGGTTGCCATCGGCATCGTCGAGGCGGTCGTCGATTTCGATCGCAAGCAGGAAGGTGGTCTTGGTCCGATGGCCGGACTGTCCGATGGTCTCGAGCGCGAACTTCGCAAATGGGAGCGGAGCTTCGATGACGGCAAAGGACGTGTCTCGGGTCAGACGAGCGTCTTCGTCAAGGGGACGACCAAGGGGAACACGACCGTCACGGCCATGTTCGACTCGGAAAAAGATCTCAAGCAGCGCGAGTTCCGCGATTACAACCCGGATCGCGAATATTCCGTGATGGGTGACTCCGGTGAGCGCGGCTTCGAAGCCAAGACGTCGGATCGTTTCTATCTGCGCCTTGATAAAGAACGGGATTACATTCTTTACGGCGATTTCGCCACCGGCAGCGAGTTCTCGACTCGGCAAGGCGGTGGCCGTCTTGCCTCGCAGCGGATCTCCGACCTCGGTCAATATAATCGCTCCATGACGGGTCTGCGGACGCGTCGTGACGATGGCGTGGGGTTCGTCGATGCCTTTGCGATGCGTGACTCGCTGCGCCAAGCGGTCGAGGAATATCGCGGTAACGGAACCAGCGGACCCTTCGCGATCGGCAACTACAACGCCCTCGAAAACAGCGAGAAGATCGAAGTCGTCACCCGCGATCGGAACAACACGTCGCGCATCGTTTCCGTGAAGGCGTTGTCGCGATACGCCGATTACACCTTCGAGCCGTTCTCGGGCCGAGTACTGCTCAAAGAACCGCTTTCGGCAGTCGATGCCGATCTCAACCCGGTCTCTTTGCGTATCACCTACGAAGTCGATACGGGTGGGGAGGAGTTCTGGGTCTACGGTGTCAACGCTGAGCGCGAACTCGTCAAGGCGGTCCGTGTTGGTGCGTCGTTCGTTCGCGACGACAACCCGAACCGACCGGCGGGCACGGGTTATCGCACGACACCCGGAACGGGTTTCGCAGAGGTTCGTGAACTCGACAGCGTCAATTTTTCGGTCAGCAACGATCACGCCGGATCGCTCGTGATCGAGGCCGCTCGGTCTTTGGCGATGTCGGCGAGCGACGAGCTGCGAGGTTCGGCGGTGCGCTTCGATTGGACCCATGGTCGAAACGACGAGCGCAGGGCTGCCGGAACACGTTGGGACATCAGACTGCATGGCGGTCGAGCGGACGACGAGTTCGTGAACCCCTCATCGAGCCTCGCCGCGGGACGTACCGAGTACGGCATGCAAGGCGCTGCAGAATTGGGCGAGCGCGCTCGGGTACATGTCAACGGCAGTTATACGGAAGACTCGTTCACTTCGGGTGAGCGTGGCGGTATTTCTTTGGGCTTCGAGCGCGATGTCGGTGAGCGGACTCGTCTCGAAGGCGGCGTGCGACATTTCTACCAACGCCGTGGCGGTGTCGCATCGCTCTCGGCGTTCTCCGGCGCGCTCGTAATGCCGGGACAGGGCTCGGCCTATGGCGGATCGGGTTTGAATCCGAATGGCGCAGGCTTCTGGGGCATGGGTGTCGGCCTTGACCCCATCACCGGACAGCCGCAAAGTGCGTTCAACGGTTCGCCGCTCTACTCGACGCGGCGCGCTGAAGATCTCGATGTCACCACCTATATGTTGGGTGTGCGCACCCGCGTCACCGACGCGTGGTCGCTCGGTGGTGAAGTGGGTATCGATCAAGGATTCGAGGACGATCCGACTTGGTTCGCCGTGCGCTCGGATTACCGCTACGGCTCAGGTCGCGTGTTCGCGCGTGTCGAAGCGCCGACCGGGCGCGCGACGGCCGGTGCGGACTATCAGCTCTCCGAGATGCTCTCGCTGTACGGACGTTGGGAAGAGACCAACGGGCTGGGTTCGGCGTACTCGATCGACGAGGCCTCGCGCAGTCAGGCGGTCGTCCTCGGCTTGCGTCGTAACGACGAAGAGGGCAGTGCGATGCACTCCGAGCTTCGCATGCGTGATGGCTTCAATTCGCAGGAGCTTGAAGCGGCAGCGGGCCTCAGCAACTCGATCGCGCTGAGTGATCGGGTGAGTGCCAATTATATCGTCGAGCGTCTGGAGATTCTCGAGGGTGCAAGTCGCAGCGCATTGGCCGTGGGCGGCGGGCTCGAGTTCGGCGACAAGACGTGGCAGGGCAACACTCGCCTTGAATTCCGTCAGCTCGACCGTGATCGTGCGGCGACGGTCGACAACACGGCGCGCAGCCTCATGGGATCAGTTTCCCTCGCCCGCAAGTTGAGCGGCGAGTGGACAGGGCTGTTCCGCAACTACATGCTCAAAACCGACGATCGCAGCAAGCCTGGCGCGCAAATGCAGAACCGTTTCCAGCTGGGCGCTGCGTATCGACCGCGGTTTGCGACCCAGTTCGACATGTTGCTGCGTTACGAGAACAAGCGCGAGTACAACAACGAGCTCGACCAACGTGAACGACGCGACGTGGATATCGTCTCGACGCATTTCAACTGGCACCCGTACCGCGAGTTCTGGTTCAGTGGTCGTCTGGCCGCCAAAGATTTGAATGAGACCCTGGCGGGAGTGAACGACGACTACCAGGCATGGCTCGCCTCGGCGCGTTTCATCTACGACATCGGTGAGCGCTGGGATGTCAGCGCCATGGGCGCCACGATGGGAACGCCGGATTCGAATGCTCGCGAGAAAGCCTACGGCCTTGAGCTCGGGTTCCGGGTCAAGGACAACGTCTGGCTCAGCGCGGGGCACAACTTCTCGGGGTTCTCCGATAGAGATCTTTCGGGACGCGAGCAAACCGAAGAAGGTTGGTACATCCGCCTGCGCATGAAGTTCGACGAGAAGTTCTTGCAGGGGCTTTCAGACTGATCGGTCGACATTGATCGGCCGATCGGGAAGTGGCGCGCCCGGCGAGATTCGAACTCACGACCCCTGCCTTCGGAGGGCAGTACTCTATCCAGCTGAGCTACGGGCGCTTGGCTCCGGCATTATATCGGAGCGGCCCTTTGGAGGCGGATGGGGATGAACAGACGTTCGATGTGCTGGGTGGGGTTGTTGCTCGCGGCCTTTCCGGGGGCGTGGGCAGCCGAGCCCGACTCTCTCGAGGCGAAGCTGCGTGGCATGACCGCGGGATTTCCCGGGACGGTTTCTTTGTACGCCCGAAATCTCGATACGGGTCGCGAGGTCGCGATAGACGCTGACCGACGGGTCCGCACGGCGAGCACCATCAAGCTGCCGATCGCCTGTGCACTCGCAGCCGAAGTCGATGCGAAACGCGCACGGTGGGACGAACGGCTCGTCATCCGCCGACAAGACAAAGTCTCGGGATCGGGAGTGCTGGCCGATTTTTCGGATGATGAAACCATCAGCCTGCGCGATGCACTGACGATGATGATCATCGTCAGCGACAATACGGCGACCAACCTGATCCTCGATCGAATCAGCGCCGACCGCGTCAATGAGTTCATGCGGTCGCTGGAGCTGAATCACACCCGCTCGATGCGCAAGATCCGGGGGGATGGTACCCAGCTGCAGCCTGCCGAGGGTTGGAGCCGTGACGGCGAAAAGCCCGAGAACAAACGATTCGGCATCGGCGCCTCGACATCGCGGGAGATGGTACGACTGCTCGAGATGCTGGAGCAGGGCAAGGTGGTGAGTCCGACCACCTCGAAAGCGATGCTCGCAGTGCTCGAACGTCAGCAATACAAGGATGGTATCGGTCGCTACAGTGGCGATTTACGAGTCGCCAGCAAGTCTGGAAGTCTTGATGCGCTCCGTAGTGATGTCGGTATCGTCTACACGCCCCAAGGACGTATCGCGATCGCCATCACGGTTGATGACATGCCGAACATCGATTACTCGCCTGATAACATTGGCCTCAAGTTGATCGGCGACCTGTCAAAAGTCTTGATCACCGAACTTCGTTAGCACCATGACGCCGCGATCTCAGGCGCCACCATAATGCCAGTGCCAAGATCAACACCGTCCAGAGATCGAACGAGCCGCCGCCTCCCCGAGGCGCCGTCACGTTGATCGTGATGTTTTGTGCGGCGCTCGTCGTCAAGCCATCGCTCGCCGTGACGCTGATGGTGAATGTCCCCGCCGATGAATTCGGCCAAGAGAACTCACCCGTGATCGACCCGAGTGTCGCCCCGCTCGGGAGGCCCGTTGCCGCATAGGTAACCGTATCTTTGTCCGGATCGGTCGCCGACACTTTGAATGACACGGTGCTGCCCGCCGACGCCGAGATCGTCGGAACCAACGCGAGTACCGGTGTTCCGTTCGAGCGGACATCGACGGTGCCCGACGAGGCGAATCCGTCTGCATCGGTGGCAGTGAGTCGAAAACTCATCCTCGATCCGTTCGGTGCCGTGAATGTGGCTTGAGCGGAGGTAGCGCTGCTGAGCGTCGCGCTCGCGCCCGCGATCTGCTGCCATCGATAAGAGAAGTTGGTGTTGCCGCCAGCTTTGGCCACCGCACTCCCGGTCAATGTGACGGTCGAGCCGTTTTCGACGATCGGAGCATTCGCTTGCGCCGTGACGGTGGGCGTCAAAGCAGTCAGACGTTGCAACGCTCGAGTCGCATCGAGCATGCCCGCTCCACAAGGACTGTCTATTTTTCCGAAACAAAAAGTGCCCGCGGGAAACTCGCGAGCGCTCGAAGTGAGCAACTGACGAACGCTGTCGATGGTCAGTGTCGGCATCGCTGAAATCAGCAGGGCGGCCACACCTGAAACATGGGGCGTCGCCATACTCGTGCCGGCTCTGCCGCCATAGGTTGATGAGCCGGGTGAGGTGGTTCCGTCGTTGGTGGCTGATGTGATGAATCGCCAGATCGTTCCCGGCGCTCCGCTGCTGCCTTGTGGCAGACAGCCGAGAGCCGACGTAGTGCAGGACCCGCCCCCTGGTGCACTGATCGTCGTGCCAAATCCATGGTTGGCGTAACTGGCCTTGTCACCCTCGAGCGTATGCGCCGTGACGGCGATGACACCCGAACAATTCGCCGGAGAGCTGATCGTCGCACGGCTGTCGTTTCCGGTTGCCACGACCACCACGGCGCCCATGGCTCGAGCGGCGAAGATGGCGCTTTGACGGCTGTTCGAGCAGCTCGAACTGGAAGATCCGAGACTCAGGTTGATGACTTTTGCCGGGTTCGAGTTGGTCGGGATACCAAGATCACTCCAGTTGCCGCTCGTCGGCTGCGCGCCGGCTGCCCAACGAATGGCATCGGTGATGTCGGATCCGTAACCGAAACATTTGCCGAGCGCACGGATGGCGAGCACTTTGGCTTCGTGAGCAATGCCGATGACGCCTGCGCTGTTGCCCGTCACCGCACCGATGACTCCGGCGACGTAGGTTCCGTGCCAGGAGCTGTTGGACTTGCTGCAGGGCGAGCTACCCCCGAACAAAGATTTGGCCAGGTCCCTGTCGTCGATCCAATCTCCGGGGTCGGAAGGATTGGCATCGCGCCCGTCGCCGTCGTTGGCGACGAGGAAACCACCGTCGGTATCAGGGGAAATGAAATCGTAACCGCGGATGATATTGGTATCGAGATCGGGATGGGTCGTGATCCCCGAGTCGATGACGGCCACCACGACGTTTCGTCCGGTCGATATATCCCAAGCACCTGGCAGATTGGCGCCGCCTTGACGTGCAGTCGTCGGGGCTTTCAGGTGCCAAAGAACGTCACGCGAGTCGTTCCAGAGGGGATCGGTCGGAGTCAAAAACGGAAATACGTACTCGTCGATCTCGACGCTCGAAACAAGCGGATCTCGTTGCAGGCGCTGAACGAGTCGTTCTGCAGCGGTACGTTCCAGTGGCTCGCCGAGACGCAGCACGTGGGAGAGGTCGGCGGTCGGGCGACGATAAAGCAATCTCTCGCCCGCACGACTCGACATCGACTCGAGCTGAGCGTTAGGTGGTCGAGAGAGTCGACCCGCAGCGATGTCTTCCCTGAAGCGAACGATCAGCTGAGTGATCGGCAGGTCAGGCGTACGCTGCAGCGTGCCAACGGCCAGGTGTTCCGTATTCGCCTGTGCGCTTGCCGCATACGACGGCTTTGCCGCCATGAACGCAGGCAGTGCTCCGAGGAGCAGCGCCGAGACGATTCGAACTCCATGCTTCAAAAGAGTCCCGGGATTTCCCGCTGCGCTGGGGTGGGTTGCCCCGAGACCGGTACTGGCTCGAGTTCCAGGGCTGCATCGGCTCCGATGGTCGTCTCTTGGCCGATACCCGAGGCGGCTGCGGCTTGGGCCGTGGTTGCAGGGATGGCGGTGCAGGATCGACCTTGCAACCAATCCAGTGCTTGGCGGGTCGAGCCTTCGGAAGCTGATCCGAGCGCCTGAGTGAAATCGTCGTTGGCGCGACAGCTCGCTTTGACGGCCTCTGCGAGGCCATTGAAGTAGGCGTCGGAACTCGCAGAGTTGCGCGTCGTGAAGGCGAGCACGCGGAGACGGTCATCGCAATCGGTGTTGTTTGCCGCGATCTGACCAACCGGCTTGCCGAACGTATTGCCGCCGATCAAGGCGAGCCGATCGTTGAAATACGGAATGAAACTATTGATGACGAGTTCGCTGGCGGAAGCCGAAGATGACGTCGTGATGAATGCCAACTTGGTGGGGGATACCGACTGGGATTGCGGCGCGAACCGCTTTGTCGAATTGTTGGATGATTTCGAGGTTCGAAAGACCGTCTGCGAATAAATCTCGGTGGTTTGGCGATTGCCACCGAGCAGGTCGCCCATGGTTTCGGCAACGCTCACCAAACCGCCACCGTTGTAGCGGAAGTCGATGACGATTTCTGTGATGCCGGCATTACGAAACTTCAGGAACTCTTCTTTGAGACGATCGCTCGCGGAGCTGACGATGAAGGTCCGAAGATTGATATAGCCATAGCGCTTCCCGCCGTCATCGATGATGCGGGCACCATAACGAGGCGAAATGGGTTCCAAAGAATAATTGGCTTTGGCGACCGTAACGTCACGCACATTGGCGCCGCGGGCGACGCGCAGCACCCGCGTGAGGCCGGCCGTGCTGGGGCCCAGGGCGTTCGAGACACCTTGCCGGCCCTCGGCGGCGATGATGTCCGAGACCAGTCGCATGTCGCTGGCCGAAGTGCCGATGGCGACGATTTCGTCTCCGCGATCGATATTGGCCGTGGAATAGGCGGGCGCGGTTTCGTAGGCCTCGAGAATGAAGACGCGTCGCGCTGTCAGGTCGTAATAAAGCAGGATACCGAAACCGGCCGTCGCGCCGGAGCGGATGAGCGCATCTTCCTGGGAGGCCGAGGTGATGTACGTGAAGTCGCGATCCTTGTTCTGCGATTTTGCCGTGGCGATCATGGCGCTGATGAGCGCATCGATCGACGCATAGTTTGCGACGTTGATGTTTTGAGGAAGAGTTTCTGGGTAGAGATACCACTCGTTCATCTGCGCGACGACCCAGTTCTGACGATTCGTCAGCGAGCACGTGGAGTTGTTGTTTCCGCCACCGCTCGTATTACTCCCGCCGCCTCCTCCACCGCCGCCCCCGCATGCGGTGACGAGCAGGGCGATGATCAGAGCGAGGGAGAGTTTTCGTGAGTGAGCGAAGGGGCTGTATTTCATGGCCCCATTCTACGGTCAGATGATTTCGAACTGAAGTTGTCGTTCGTTGAGGCGACCCACGGCATCTTCGACGGCGATGACGATCTTGTGCTTGCCCTTGGGGAGGGCGGCTTGGGAGATCTCGAGCCCCTCGGCCGTGACGGCCGTCGAGCCGGTAATGCGCGCGGTGATGTCGATTCGGAGGGAGCCGTAACGAACCTTGAAGGTCTCCGGGCGGATCGACGTCCCATCGGCTGCTTGGAACCGCAGTTTCATGGCGATGGGCGAGGGCAGTGCGGCGTTGAGTTTGGGGGTCTCCACCAGGATGCGCGGTGCACCGGGCTCTGGGGTGAAACGCGGGTAGAGTGGCTCGGGCGCCGCCATGGAGGCTTGAAGCTCTTCTTCGGTGACGAGGAGGAGGGGTTCGGTCGCTGAAAGAGTTCGTGCGATGAGCATCGACGCCGCAGCCACGATCAAGAGTCGGAGATATTTCATGGGTTTGGCACCGCGACGATACGGACACGACGATTTTCGGCGGCGAGCGGGTCGTCTTCGTTCAGCAGCTCGTTGAAACCTTTGCCGACGGCTTCGAGACGATCGATCGCAACGCTTTGCGACTTCAAATAATCGACGACGGCTTGAGCTCGTCGCGTGGACAGCTCGAGGTTGTACTTGGCCGTGCCCTTGGCATCGGTATGGCCTTCGATCATGAACCGGGAACTCGACAGCTGCTCCGATTTCATGGCGATCGACAGTTGCTGCAAGGCTTCCGCGCCGTCACGGGTAATCTTTGCCGAATTGAACTCGAACTGGATGTTCATGTCGATGGCGCGAACCTTGGGAACGAGGTTGCGCAGGCTTCGCGTTTGGCCCTGACTGCCTTGCGGTTCGGTCTTGGGAGTGTCACTCAGTCGATCGATGATGTCCTGCGCCGTAGGGTTCGGCGGAGGAGCCACCAAAAGAGCCGCCATCAGCATCATGTGAAGCATGATCATCGAACCTCCTTGACGGTTATCCGACTCGCGCCAAAGCGCCCGTCACCCGAGACGCCTGAACCAATGACGAAGTTCACGAGCTGCTGCCGTCCGCCGAGGTCCCCGGGAGTCAGGATGAAAGGATTGTCGGCACTGATCGTGGCGCTTGGCAAGACCGACAGTTTGCGAGGGGTCTCGGTGACGATCACCAGTAGCTGATCGATGCCCGGCGGTCCCGCTGCGTTGACACCCCAATGAGGACGCGGAAGCTTCATGGGTTGATTGGCCTCAATGCGATTGGTGTTGTCGAGGGCATTGGGGAAGAGCATGTAGAAACTCGTCTCATCGCTACCGAGCAGCAGGACATAGACGTACCCGGCATGCGATGACTTCACAGTCATCGCGAACATGTCCTGGTCGATGCGCAGGGTGTCTTTCGGCACAGTGACCGTGACAGTCCGGCGTACGTCACGTTGCGCATATATATCGTTGATTGAGGCGAGCGCTCCGACCACTGCGGGCGTCGAAGTGACATGGGTCGTCGCGGCCTGAGTCGTGGCCTGGGTAGCGGCCTGAGTGGCTGCTTGCGCCGCAGCCTGAATGGCGGCCTGCGCCGCGGTCGCGAGCGCGGCCTCGGCGGCCAGCCTCTCCTGCTCGAGGCGGGCTTTCTCGACGCGTTCGGCTGCGAGGCGTTGTTTCTCCGCCTCAGCGCGCTCGGCAGCGAGACGGACCTTCTCGGCGGCCGCACGTTCCGCTGCAAGTCGCGCTTGCTCGGCCTCGGCCCGGGCGCGTTCTTTGGCGATGCGCTCCTGTTCACGTTCCGCTGCAAGGCGAGCTTCTTCTTCGGCAGCCTGAGCACGTTCTTTGGCGATACGCTCCTGTTCGCGTTTTGCTTGCTCTGCTCGTTCTGCCGCGAGTCGCTGTTTTTCGGCTTCGGCTCGTATCGCTGCGTCACGCTGTTTCTGCGCCTCGATTCGTTCGGCGGCAAGTCGGGCTTGTTCCGCCTCAGCTCGAGCCCGCTCTTCAGCGATGCGCGCCTGTTCGATCCGAACTTGTTCGGCGCGTTGTGCTGCGATTTTTTCTTCTTCGATTCGTTGCCGTTGTTCGGCCTCCCGCCGTTCTTTCTCCAGACGTTCTTTTTCGAGTCGCACCACCGCGGCCGAAGGTTTGACACCGCCGCCCTGGATTGCAACCGGCACGAGATTGCGAAGACCCGAGATGGAGATATGATGAGGGAGCAGATCGGGGAAGCGCGCGACCTTCTCTCGGATGAAACCCTGCGAGCATGCTTCGACTTCGGCCAAAGAAACGCCGCCGCTGCCGTCGGAGTCGCTCGCACCGCCGAGCAAGCAACGCTTGACGGCTTGGGTCGCGAGCCCGCCGCGGCTTGGCTCGTCGAAACTCACCTCATCAGGCCGGGCCGACATGATGTGTACGACATTCTCGGGCAGTGCTTCGACGCCATCTTGAGCGGGTCCGATCAAACTTCTCGTTCGGACGTTGGAGGGTTTGCTGCAGGCAGCCCCCGTGGCATCTGCGCGCATGAAAAACTTGGGTGCGAGTTGGTCGCTCCCGATCGATCGCGTGTTGCGCGCGACACCTGCGACACCGCCCGAGTGGCAGGCATCGAACATGATGATGAGCTTGTCGGCCTTGAGGCCGAGCGGGCGCGCAAATTGCGCAAACTCGCGATTGACGATGACTTGTCTGTCCCAAGTCAGCAAACCCTCGACACAACCTCCGGAGTTGCCCTCCCGCCAACGCGTGCCGTGCCCGGAGAAATAGATGAGGATGCGTCCGCCGTCGGTTTTTCGCTGAGAGAGTTTTCGCAGCTCGGCGATGATGTTGGCTTTGGTCGCTTGCTCGTTGAAAAGTTCGGTGATGTTCGTGGTGGGAATGCCCATGGCGGCCGCAATCTCGCGCGCGCTGTCCATGTCGCTCGACACGCCGAAGAGCGGGGGCACTTCTTCGTCGCGATATTGCGAGACGCCTATGATCAACGCGCGCCGAAAGGCATCGGCGTCCTGGGCAGCCGATTGGCGCGGCCAGAGCACGGCGCCGAGTACGAACAATATTAGGTAGAGGCAGGCTCGGGTCATGGAAATCCCCCAAGGGCCAAGTGTCCGCCACTGCGCCCGGCAGTCAAGCCCTCAACTAGGGACTCGCCCAGACAGGGACTCATCCAGAGACGAATTTTTAGAGCCAGCCTCGTTGTTTGAAGTAGGCGAACGGAATGATGGCCGACAGGGCCATCAGGGCAAGTGCACCCCAAAACCCCCACTCCGCATGGGCACTCGGGATGCGATCAAAGTTCATCCCGAAAATCGCGCCGATCACGGAGGGGGGCAGCAGCACGACCGTGGCGACCGAAAAAATCTTCAAGATGTTGTTCTGATCGATGTTGATCATGCCGAGTGTGGCATCGAGCAGGAACTGAACCTTGTTGCTCATGAACGCGGCGTGGCTGCTCAGCTGTTCGGCATCCCTCAGAATGGAATGCAGGCGCCCCTTCAGATCGTCATCGAAGCGCTGCCCGTTGGACTGCTGCAGAAAGCCGATCAGTCGTGCGAGGCTGCCGAGGGTTTCCCGCGCTTTCGAATTGAGATCGCCGTTTCGACCCACGCGTTCGAGGATGGCGCGGTAGTCCCGATCGCGTCTTCGAGCGACGTTTGGGGCTCCGAAAACCTCGGCCGAGAGTGTATCCATCTCATCGCCCGTTCTCTCGAGCACATCGGCGATCCGATTGACCATGGCTTCGAGCAGCCCGGCGAGCACGGCCGCCGCCGAGTTGCAGAAAGACGGATGTCGTTCGGCATAGGTGACATATCGCCGGAATGGCAACGGATCGACATACCGGTTCGTGATGAGGCGATCCGGGGTGAGGATGAACGTGATCTGGCTGTTCTCGGGACGAGCGGTGTCGAGCTTGGTGACCACCGTGGCCGTCATGTAGAGGGCGTCACCCTCTTGGTAGAAGCGATTCGAGGTCTCGATCTCGCGCATCTCCTCACGAGTCGGAACGTCGATGCGCAGGAACTGTTCGATGCGCGCCTCCTCGTCCGCCGTGGGTTCGACGAGGTCGATCCAGATCGCATCGTCGGGAACGACGATCCCGTCGTGCAGCGTCTCGCCGTGCAGCCCTGTGTCGTCGAGTCTGAAAAAACGGATCACGCGCGCCGTTCGAGAGTCGCGCGTTCGAGGCTCAGCGAGCCTTCTCCGCGTTGGCGAGGTCGTTGATGAGGGTCAACATTTGCTGAGTGCCCCCGGCCATGCTGACGTCTGTGGAGTAACGACCGTTGACCGCCATGAAGGGCGTGCCTTCTGCCCGGTATCGACGAACGATGTCGTCGGCCTGACGCAACTTCGTGCCGACCCACATGGAGTTCCAGGCATCTCGGAATGCCTTTTCCTGAACACCGTTCTGCTTCGCCCAGTCGACCATGATGTCGAGCGTCGAGGCCTCGTCGCGACCGAGGAGACTGTTACCTGTACGGAAGATGGTGTCAAAAACTTTGGTGTGGAGGCGTTCGTCCTGCTTGAGCGCCTGCAGCGTGTAATAGAGCCGCGCATGCAGCTTGGCGCCGGCATTCCAGGTGACCGGAACGCGAATGAACTCGACGTGTTCGGGCTTGCCGTTTTTCTTCCAGCGCTCGAGGAAGGGGTCGAGCGTGTAGCAGTGGCTGCAGCCGTACCAAAAAATTTCGACGACTTCGACTTTGCCCGGAGCGACGTTGGTCGGGATGGCGGGCGAGACGCGTCGATAGTGGCGACCTTCCTGCCATTGCGACAAACCTTGAGCCGCGCCCTGGGCTTGAGCTTCGATCGGGGCGACTGCGGTACCGACGAGGACGGACCCGACGGCAGCCAACCATACAGCTCGAAGGACGTTCATCATCGCAGTCCCTGGATGTAGCTCGCCAGAGCCTTCTTGTCCTCTTCGGTCAGACGCTTGGCGATGGTGGACATCATGTGCCCGTTGCGCGATTTGGTGGGCGTGCCGGTGGCGAGATCGACGTAACGCTGGTCGTTCGCGTAGTCGAGCAGTTGCTTCAGCGTGTAGGTGGCGTGCTGGGCGCGAAGCGCGGGGTACCCGGCGGTCGCGTTGCCGAGCCCCACAGGACCGTGACACGAGGTGCACGAGGGCAAGTTGCGCGTACGGTCACCGCCTCGATAAAGGGCTTCGCCGAGTTTGTAGTTGGCCGGATCGGCCTCGAGACCGGTCGGCGTCTGCGTGGCGAAGTAGGCCGCGAGGTCAGCGATATCTTCGTCGGTGAGTGCCATGGCGAGCGGGTACATCACCATGTTGTTTCGGTGTCCAGCACGGAACAAGCGCAGCTGTTCCTGAATGTACGCGGGACTTTGTCCGGCGAGGTTTGGCCATTCGGGGTTGACGCTGTTGCCGTTGACGCCATGACAGGCCGCGCAGATCGCAGCTTTGGTGGCGCCCGCTTCGGCATTGCCTTTGGCAAGAGCTGCTGCGGGAGCCATCAGTACGGCGAGGGCAGCGGTGGCCAGGGCAGCGGCGAAGGGCTTGGCGATGAACATTTCTGAAGGCTCCGAACGTCGTTTTCAGGCCCGGGAGTTTACACTACCGACCCTTTTTCGTGCCTGTGCGGGCGGTTCCAGCGTGTCGCGTTTTCCCAAGGCGGATTTCATTCTGAGCGTGGCGGCACCCGTCCAGTTCCCTGCCGATACGGGGGCGGAGGTGGCCTTCGCGGGCCGCTCCAATGCGGGTAAATCGAGTGCGATCAACGCCATCTCGGGGCGCAAGGCGTTGGCTCGAACCAGCAAGACCCCGGGGCAGACCCGGCTGCTGAACTACTTCGAACTCGAGGCGGGACACCGGATCGTCGACCTGCCCGGGTACGGATACGCCGACATCCGTGCCGACGAGCGCCGCAAGTGGGTACCGCTGCTCAATGCGTTGCGTGAACGAGAGAGTCTGCGGGGGCTGCTCCTGATCGTCGATTGTCGGCGCGGCCTTCGGGACGAGGATCTGGGGCTGATCGAATGGGCCGACCCCTCGCGCCGCCGCATTCACGTGCTGATCGCCAAGGCGGACAAGCTCAATCAGGCCGAGCGTGCAACGGCCCTGCGCGAAGCTCGGGCGGCACTAGGCGAGGTGGCCACGGCCCAACTCTTCTCGGCCCACTCGGGGCTCGGAGTGGACGAGGCTCGCGATCGGCTGAGCGAGCTCTGGGCGAACCGCCAAGGCTGAAAAAAACCCCCGGAAACCTTGCGGTGACCGGGGGCAGACGAACCCGGCTCAGGTCTCATGGCCGGGGCCCGCTCAGGGAGGGATAGAAGCGGGGAACGCTCTACGTTCAGGAAATAAGACCCGCCGAGACCTGAAAAAGTTCAGAAAATAAATTCTTTATTAATCAAGAAGTTAACGCTTTACTTGTCGCGTCTTCGCAACAAGGCCTCGGTCAGTGGGCTTCGTCCCAGTTCAGGCCTACCCCGACGTCGACCTTGAGCGGTACCCGCAGCGCACCGCGCCCAGCATCGACCATGCAGCGACGAACGGCCTCGGTGACCGCGGCTACGGCCTCCTCGCGTACCTCGAGTACGAGCTCGTCGTGCACCTGCATGATGAGATGCGCAGTGTCCGCCGAGTCGCGCTCGCACCACGCGTCGACATGGATCATGGCGAGCTTGATGAGATCTGCCGCCGTGCCCTGCATCGGCGCGTTGATTGCGCTGCGCTCGGCGTACTGCTGCAGGGCGCGATTGCGTGAGCGGATGTCGGGCAAATAGAGCCGACGTCCGAAAACCGTCTCGACGAAGCCCGATTCCTTCGCTTGTTCGCGGGTGCGATCCATATACGCCTTCACGCCCGGATATCGTTCGAAATACAAATCGACATATCTTTGAGCAGAACTGCGATCGATGCCGAGCTGCCGCGCAAGGCCGAAGGCCGACATGCCGTAGATGAGCCCAAAGTTGATGGCTTTGGCCGAACGTCTCTGATCGGCCGTCACCGAATCGAGCGGTACGCCGAAGACCTCTGCTGCCGTGGCTTGGTGGACGTCGCGATCGGCTTCGAAGGCGCCGAGCAACCCTGCATCGCCCGAGAGATGCGCCATGATCCGAAGCTCGATCTGCGAATAATCGGCAGCGAGCAATACGTGCTTCGGCGGCGCAATGAAAGCCTTGCGAATGCGACGACCTTCCGGCGTGCGGATCGGAATATTTTGAAGATTGGGGTCGGTCGAGGAGAGTCGGCCGGTCTGCGCGACGGCCTGGTGATAGGACGTATGCACGCGACCCGTGCCGGCATTGATCTGCAAGGGCAGTTTTTCGGTGTAGGTGCTACGCAGCTTCGCGATGCTTCGATAATCGAGGATCAATCGTGGAAGCGCATAGGCATCGGCGAGTTCCTCGAGCACGTCTTCGGCGGTCGAGGGTTGTCCGGTCGGCGTCTTGCGCAGAACCGGGATTTGCATCTTCTCGAAAAGAATCTGCTGCAACTGCTTCGGTGAGTCGAGGTTGAAGTCCGTGCCGGCCTCGGTGTGGGCCTGCGCCTTGAGTTCCTCGGCGCGTCGCGCGAGCTCGCTGCTCTGCAGTCGAAGCATCTCGCGATCGATGAGCACGCCGCGCCGCTCCATACGCTGCAACACGCCGACGAGAGGCTGCTCGAACTCTTCGTAGAGACGCTTGAGCAGCGGCTGATGCTCGATCGCAGGCCATAGCGTGCGGTGCAGTCGCAGCGTCACATCGGCATCTTCGGCGGCATATTCGCCGGCACGTTCGATGGATACCTGATCGAACGAAATCTGTTTCGCACCTTTTCCAGCGACATCTTCGTAGGTGATCGTCGTGAGACCGAGATAGCGCAGCGCAGCAGAATCCATGTCGTGTCGCGTGGCGACGCTGTTCCACACATAAGACTCGAGCATGGTGTCGTGACGCATGCCGCGCAGCGTGATGCCGTGATTGGCGAGCACATGCGCATCGTATTTGAGGTGGTGTCCGATCTTGTAGTGCGACTCGCTTTCGAGCAAAGGCTTCAGACGCGCGAGTACGATATCTCGATCGAGTTGTTCGGGAGCGCCGACATACTCGTGCCGCAGCGGCACATAGGCCGCGACACCGGGCTCGATGCAGAACGAGACGCCCACGATCTGGGCGACCATGTAGTCGAGACTGGTAGTTTCGGTGTCGAACGCGAAAATCTCTGCGCGCTCGAGGGCCTGGACCCAGCGATCGAATGCAGCGAGATCGAGCACGGTTTCGTAGCGCCGCGGAGCATTCGCGATGTCGGGTCTTACTTCGAGCCCCGATGCGTCTGGCGCGCTCGGGACGTCCTTCGTCTCGAGGGGCGTTGTGGCGGGATCATCCAATTCTTTGTCGCCACCGAGAGCGCGCAGCAATGCCCGGAATTCGAGGCGTGTATAGAGCGCGCGCAGCGCATCGTCGTCGGTGGGTTGGCGCTCGAGCGTGTTGGCCTCGGCGGGCAAATCGAGGTCGCACCGGATGGTTGCGAGTTTTCGAGAGAGTTCGAGCGTCTCGAGACCGGCGCGCAAGTTATCGCCGACTTTTCCCGTCACTTCGTGCGCGTTGGCGATGAGCGTGTCGAGGGTTTGATATTGACCAAGCCACTTCGCCGCCGTTTTCGGTCCCACCTTGTCGATGCCCGGGATGTTGTCCGAGCTGTCTCCCACGAGCGCAAGGTAATCGATGATTTGCTCAGGCCACACATCGAACTTCGCCTTCACGCCCGCGCGATCGTAGAGGCTGCCGCTCATCGTATTGACGAGGGTGATATGCGGTTCGACGAGTTGACACATGTCCTTGTCGCCCGTCGAAATCAGCACGTTTTGTCCCGCGCTTGCCGCGCGTCGCGCGAGTGTGCCGATGACGTCGTCGGCCTCGACGCCGGGGATTCGCAGCAGGGGGAGACCGAGCGCACGGACAACGTCGAGCAGGGGCTCGACCTGCGAGCGCAAGTCGTCGGGCATCGGCGGTCGATGCGATTTGTATTCGGCGAAGAGCTCATCGCGAAATGTTTTGCCTGGCGCATCGAACACGACGGCAAACTTTGCGGGCGCGGTTTCGCGCATGAGCTTGAGCAGCATGTTGACCACGCCGAGCACGGCGCCGGTCGGCTCACCTTTGGAGTTGGTGAGTGGCGGAAGCGCGTGGAAGGCGCGGTAGAGGTAGGAAGATCCGTCGACGAGGACGAGATCGGGCGGGGAGGTTGAGATGGCAGTCATGCGGCGGCAATCATGCCCGTAAAAGAGAACGCCGGGCAGCGCGAGCGAACCCACGCGGCCCGGCGTTTGTCATGCTAGTGAATCAGGCGACGCCGGGTGCCTTCACCCAGACTTTGCACCAGCCCGGGTTCTTCACGAGCTTGCCCGGGAAGAGGTTGCACTTGGCGAGCGGAGCCTTGCGATCTTTGTCGGCCCACTGCAGGCAGTTGCCGCAATGTTGCTCGGGCTTGTGATTCGGGTTGGCCTTTTGATCGACCTTCTTGGTGTCCTCGACATAGCCGAGAGCTTTGGCAGCCGGTTCGGTCGGGCTGAGGACAGGCAGAGCGCCGGCGGCCGGTTTCGCTTGGGCGAACGCGGTTTCGACGACGACCGGAATGGCCGGCAGACCCAGTACGGTGGCACCGAGCACCTGACGGCGCGAGAGCTTGTCAGACTTCATGGGCAAATCCTTTTGGTGAGAGGTCGAAGAGCGGCGTAATTATACGCGTCGTCTCATCCTGCTGGCGGACCACGTACGAGATTGTCTCGACGACTCGGATTCGTGTGCTCTGAATCGCGATTGATTCTCATTACGAGCGGCATAGCGAGACCGAAAGCCCACAACATCCAGAATGTTTGGAGGCTCGACGCGCCATGGCAGCCGCTTGCGCAGTGCAGACACATCGCACTCGGCGTGTGTGATGTCGTGCCTCCGCTCGGCGAGCCGATGGGCGTGTCGAGCGTTCCGCAGAAGGCGCTCGCGATCAGTACATCGATGCCTGATTGCACGCCGAGACGGCTAGTCACGCCATTCGGCTCGTGACAGACCGTGAGAGTGCGCAGCAGTACGAAGCTGAAAAGAGCCAGCATCACGATGGCGCGATGTCGTCGTCGAATATCGGACGCAGAGCTGCCGAGCGCTGTTCCAACGCGCGGCGGCGCAGAGACGTGACAGGGTGATTCGGCACGAAAGGTCGTCATCGCCCGCCATCATAGGCAGGCGACGAAAACATTGATGCTGCGGAAAACCGAGGGGTCAGGTCAGGGGCGGAGGAACTGCGGAGCCATCCGACGACGCGGGGGAGCCCGATGTTTCAGGCGAGCCTTTGGCGGTGGGCGAATTTGCAGGTTCAGGCGAATTCGACGCGTCTCGCTCCCGCACGACGATCTGCTGGGATTCATCCGGGAGATAAAGAGCACCCGTCTGTCCGCAGGCTGCGAGCAGCAAGGCGAGCGAGGCGGCGGCGAGAGGTTTCAAGGTGCGGCGCATATCGTGACGAGGCTCAGGGCGCGACGAGGCTCAGGGCGTGGGCATCATCCGGCCATCGCGCAAGGCGAGCCAGCCGCGCGCCACGCGATAGAGCACCCACGCGCCGATGATGAGAAAGCCGATGGCAGCGGTCGCGAAGCCGACGAGGATCAACATCAAAGGCGCCGAGACGATGAGCACCAGCGCGCTTGCAATGAAGGCGATCCAGAACGTGCGGATCTGCCACGTGAAATGTGAGGCGAGCCAGGTGTCTGCGACGTCGCGTCGCCGCGCATAGTTCATGATGACGGCCGCAATGGACGGCAGGCCAAAGATGAAACTGCCCACTATGGTGGCGGGCCCGGTGATGCCGATGAGCACGGACAGCGTATGCAGTCCGTAGATGATGTGCGTCCAGGTGAGCAAGGATGGGTCGGGTATGCGTTGGGGATCGTTCATGGGCGTCGCTTGATGATGGCGATGGTGATACGAGAAATGCAAACGGGCTGACCTTGCTCGTTGCTGATATCGATCGTCCAGACCTGACTGCGAGCGCCGGCATGCACGAGCCGAGTGACACCCGTCACTGTCTCACCTTCGCGAGCAGGGCGCAGATGATTGGCATTGATCTCCTGACCGACCGCCGCCTGCTCGTCGTTGAGGGACCAATTGGCGGCGATGCTCGCAAGCGACTCGGCGAACGCCACCGAGGCGCCTCCGTGGAGGATACGCATGGGCTGGCAGTTTCGCGAAGTGACCGGCATCGTGCCTTTGAGATAGTCATCGCCGACGTCGGTGAGCACGATACCCAGCGTTTCGACCATGGTGTCGTGCGCTTTCGCGTTCATCGCCGCGAGCGTTGCTTCGGGACGCCAAGGAATTTTTTGGCCTTTCATGCCTTGCTGCCTTTGTCTTCGGTTCGCAGCGAGGCGCCGACTCGTCGGTAGGCCTCTCGGAAGGGAATGCCTTCCTTCACGACGAGTTCATTGGCGCGTTCAGCCGCATGAATGGCGGGGTCCATCTCGATGTTCTCCGGCTTGAAGGACATCGCATCGATGGCCGGCGCGATGATCGAAGTGCTCGCGAGGGCGAGATCGATGCCGCGGAAGAGTGGCGCCTTGAGCAACTGCAGATCGCGCTGATAACCCGACGGAAGCTTGGCGAAGATACCGAGCGCCTCGACGAGACAGCCATGTGCCGAGGCGGTTCGACCGCGCAACAACTCGAATACGTCGGGATTGCGCTTCTGAGGCATGATCGAGGAGCCCGTCGTGAATTCGTCTGGCAGATCGAGGAAGGCGAACTCCTGCGTGTAGAAGAGACAGGTGTCGGCGGCGAAGCGACCGAGGTCCTGCATCAACAAGGCGATTTCGAAAAGCAGTTGAGCCTCGGCTTTGCCGCGCGAGAGTTGTACGGCCGTGACGGGTTCATGCGTCTCGTCGAAATCGAGCGCCTTGCGGGTCGATTCTCGATCGATAGGGAGGCCCGGTGTGCCGTAGCCCGCTGCCGAACCGAGAGGATTTTTTCCGAGACGCCGTTGCACGGACCGCAAGCCCGACGCATCGTCTCGCAACTCGGCTGCGAAACCCTCGGCCCACAAACCGACGGAACTCGGCATCGCCTGCTGCATGTGGGTGTAGCCGGGCAATTCGATGTCACCTTGTCGTGTAGCGAGACGATCGAGTGCAGCGGCGACCTCTTCGGCACTGCGCGCCAGTTGCTCCGTGACGTCGCGCAGATAAAGACGGAGAGCCGTGAGCACCTGATCGTTGCGCGAGCGTCCGAGGTGTACTCGACCGCCCGCTTCGCCGATGATCGCGGTGAGTCGCCGCTCGAGTGCCGTCTGACCGTCTTCGTCCGAGAGCTCGATTTTCCACTCGCCTTTGGCATGCGCCGCGGCGAGCGCCTCGAGACCACTTTCGATCGCTCCGCAGTCCGCGTCCGAGAGCAGCCCTTGATCGTTCAGCATCTGGGCATGAGCGATGGAAGCGCGGGCATCATAAGGAACGAGGCGCTCGTCGAGCGAATGGTCTTCGCCCGCCGTGAAGGCGAGTACTCGCTCATCGAGCGGAGCGCCCTTGTCCCAGAGACGGCTCATGACTTTGCGGCGTCGCCCGCGGCAAGTTCGGCCGGCGCCAGTTTGCCGATATCCGCCACGACGAGTGTTCCTGTTCCTTCGTTGGTGAACACTTCGGCGAGGATGGCGTCCGGCGATTTGTAGGAAATGACGTGAACGCGTTTGACGCCGCCTTGAATGGCACTCTCGATGGCTTTGGCTTTGGGCAGCATGCCGTCGATGATGCGCTTTTCGTCGCGCAGGCGCTTGATCCCGGCGAGATCCGTATAAGAAATGACCGAGGAAGGATCCTCCACGCGCTCGAGGATGCCCGGTGCGCCGGTACAAAGAATGAGTTTCTCCGCGCCGAGCGCCGCACCGATGGCCGACGCGACCGTATCGGCATTGATGTTCAGCAAGGTGCCAGAGCCGTCGCTGGAGAGCGGCGAGATCACCGGCATGAGTCCGTTATCGAGCAGTTTGCGCAGCACGTCGGTATCGATGTAGTCGATGTCGCCGACGAAACCGTAGTCGATGGTTGCATCGCCCGTTTGCATCTTGACCGGCGCGCGCTTGTGGGCTTGTACGAGACCCGCGTCGACGCCGCTGAGGCCGATCGCTCGGATCTCGAGTTCGCGACAGGTTGCGAGAATGCGCGTATTGATGAGTCCCGAGAGCACCATGGCCGTGGCGTCGATGGAGCGAGCGTCGGTGACGCGCCGACCTTCCACCATTTGCGTGGGCACACCGAGCTTTTCGGTCACCTCGGTGAGCTGCGGACCGCCGCCATGAACGAACACGACACGAATTCCGAGCGAGTGCAGAATGGCGATCTGTTCGATCAAGCCGCGCGTTGCATCGGGATCACCGAACACGCCACCGCCTGCTTTGACGACGAAGGTTTTTCCCTTGTACAAGCGGATGTAAGGCGCCGCGCTGCGCAGCGCCCGGATGACGGCGGCAGGGTCGGCTCGGTGCATGATCATCGTTCGGATCCTCCATTCGAAAGCATGCGGTGCAGTACCGCCATTTGTGCGGGCAAGCGGTTGTGTGCCTCGCGTTGAACTACGCTGCGTGGGCCATCAAGCACTTCATCGGCGACGGCCACGTTGCGTCGCACCGGCAGACAATGCATGAACTTGCAGTCGCTCGCCGATTTCGAGAACCAGTCTTCGCGTACGCACCAGTCGGCGAGGCCCGCACGAAGCGTGGCGTCACCGACGGAGTCGCCGTAATGCGTGGTCGAACCCCATTCTTTGGCGTACACCACGTGAGCGCCGTTGAGCGCCTCGGATCGATCATTGGTTTCGCGTACCGAGCCGCCGGAGGCTGATGCAGCCGCGCGAGCCTTGTCCATGACTTCGGGCGGGAGTGCGAAACCTTCGGGGCGGAGCACGACAACTTCCATTCCGCGCTGCGCCGCCATGTGCACGGTGGCGGCGGGTACGGCGAGCGGTGTCACGCGCGGATGATTCGCCCACGAGAGTACGAACTTCGCACGCTGAGGAACTCGAAGGTCTTCGAGGGTCTTCCAGTCGGCGAGGGCCTGACACGGATGATTCATCGCCGACTCGAGATTGATGAGCGGTTTGTCGACGACCGAAGCCATCGCCTTGAAGCTGGTCTCCGCCAGATCGTGACGGAGATCTTTGCCCTCGGCGAACGCGCGGATGCCGAGTGCGTCGGCATAGGAGGCAAGAACGGGCAGCCCTTCACGTACGTGCTCGGCTGCCGAGCCGTTCATGATGGCGCCGGTACGAGTTTCGAGCTGCCAGGTTCCCTGTCCGGGGGTGATCACGAAGGACTGGCCTCCGAGCCGCATCATGCCGACCTGAAACGACGAGAGCGTGCGCAGAGAGGGATTGAAGAACACGAGCCCGAGAATCTTCCCTGCGAGCGCACGCGGCTCGGGATGTTCTTCGAGGCGACGGGCGAGTGCGAGCAGATCGAGGATCTCCTCGCGGCTGAAATCGGCGAGATCGAGAAAGCGTTTCATAGGTCTAACAGTGCCTCTTTCAGGAGGTCCACGTGTTCCTCTCGAAGGATGTACGGGGGCAAGAGTCGGACGACATGCGGATCGCCGCTCGTACCCACAAGAATGTTTCGCTCAAGCAAAATCTTTTGGATATCTTTGGCGGGTCGCGAGCAAATCAGACCGTGCAGAAACCCCGCGCCCTGATGACCCGTCACCGGGCCCACCGTGCAGGTATCCCGCAGATACTTCGAAACACGACGAACGTTGTCCAGAAGCTTTTCGCTCTCGATGGCTTCGATCACTGCCTCGATGGCCGCGCAAGCCATCGGCCCGCCTCCGAAAGTGGTGCCGAGTCCTTCCAGTTTTAGTGCGTCGGTGACGCGAGGTGTCATGAGCAAGGCGCCGCAGGGGAATCCGTTGCCGAGTGCCTTGGCCGTCGTGATCATGTCCGGCATGACGTCATAGAAATGAGCGGCGAAGGGCTGACCGCTGCGGCCCACACCGATCTGCACTTCGTCGAAGATGAGCACGGTCCCGGTCTCGTTGCAGCGCGCGCGAAGTGCGGCGAGGAATTCGTGACCCATGTCGAAGGCTCCGCCGACACCCTGAACCGGTTCGACGATGACCGCCGCCGTATCGGTATCGACCTGACTTGCGATGGCGCTCACGTCACGCCGCGGAATCCAACCGATGTCGAAAGGCGCGCGCGGGAACTCGTACCATTTTTTGTCTGCGCCCCAGGTCACCGCACCTGCGGCTGCGGTGCGCCCATGAAAAGCGCCTTCGATGGCGACGACTTTAGAGCGACGAGTCATCTTGAATGCCATGCGCAGCGCGTTCTCGTTGGCTTCGGCGCCAGAGTTCACGAAAAAAATGCTGTCGAAGTGGTCACCCGCGAAGCGGGCGAGGCGAGTCGCGGCGCGTACCCTCACGTCCATGGGCACGGCATTGCTCTGAAAGCTGCAGGCATTGGCCTGTTGAGTCAGCGCGCTCGTCCAGCCCGGATGCTTGTAGCCGAGCGCCGCGACGGCGTGACCACCATACAGATCGAGAACACGGCGTCCATCTCGCGTATGCAGCCACACGCCTTCCGCATCGACGACTTCGATGGGGTATTGCGCGAAAACCGGAGCGAGATGATCGACGGGGCTCATGAGTGAAGGCTCGTAGGTAAAAAGTCAGGTCCAGCCTGCAGCCGGTGCGGTGAGACCGGTGTGCTCGGGCAAATCGAGCAAGCGGTTCATCCACTGCACCGCGCCACCGGCGGCACCTTTGGTGAGGTTGTCGATCACGCACATCACGGCGAGCGTACGCCCGTCGGTGGAGGCATGGAGCCGCGCGAAGTTGCTCGCGACCACGTCTTTGAGGCGAGGCGGCGCATCGACGACATGAACGAATGCTGAGCCCTCATAAAAGCCTCGCAACTTCGTCAGGAGCGCTTTGGTATCGAGGTCCGCATGCGCCGGCGAGAGGGCGGCTTGCACGGTGACGTGGATGCCGCGGGCAAACGGACCGGAATGAGGCACGAACGCGAAGTTCGCGGTGATGCCGCTCGCGGCGGCGGCGCAGGCGGTGATCTCTGGTGCGTGGCGATGGGCGAGTGCGTTGTAGGCGTAAAGATCGCTGTGCCGTGTCGGATGATGAGTCCCGTCGACAGGCTTTCGACCGGAGCCCGTGCTGCCCGTGACGCCGCTGACGAACAGGGTCGGTGTGACGAGACCCAGTGAGAGCAGCGGCACGCTGGCGAGCAAAGTGGCGGTCGCAAAGCAGCCCGGGTGGGCGACGTGCAGTGTCGGCGATGTTTTCAGATGCTCGGGCAGCGCACAGGTGAAATCTTTGAGTCGCGATGGCGCACCATGCGGATGCTTATAGACCGCGGCATACGCATCTGCCGAGGCATAGCGATAGTCGGCCGAGATATCGACGACGCGGGGACGTGTGCCCGCAGCTTCCGCAGCCCGTAACAGTTTGTCGATGAGCTCGGCACTGACGCCATGAGGTGCTGCCGAAAAGACAGCGCTCGTCGGCAGCGTCGTGATGAGTGCCGCGATCTCCGATTCGGAGAGGAAGCGCAGATCACCCAAGGCTGGTGCAAGGTGAGGGAAGGCTTTGGCGACCGACTCGCCGGGTTGCGAGTCGGACATGACACCGGCGATCTCGAGTTGCGGGTGACCCGCCACGAGGCGAAGGACTTCGCCCGCAACGTAACCCGTGCCGCCGAGTACGAGTGTCGGAATCTTCTTCACGATGCAGCCACCACGGGGAATCGTGTGCCGAGTCCGATGGCATCGATGACGCAGTCGCCGAGGGCCGCGCCATCCGACAGCGCATTGAATGCAGCCACTTTCATCTGCTCGCGAATGATGTCGACACCGACGGCGTTGTCGGTGGCCGGTCCCGTCACGGCGCAGGGCTCGATGCCGAAGCGCTCGCGCAGCAATTTGACACCGCCCCAGGCGGCGACCGGGTCGTTCGCCGACAGCACGACACCCGTCAGCGCTTTACGGATATCGGCACTCTCGAGAATCGAATCGACGCCGTAGGTGCCGAGAATTCCGTCGCCGAGTTCGAAGACGATGACGTCGGGTTTTTTGACAGCGATGTCGGTGATCATCGTGCGCGTGAGTGCAGGGCCAACCGTGCGGGTCGTGGTGATGATCCCGAGATCGGTGAAGATCATGGAATTTCGCGCGCCGGCATCTTCCATGGCGAGAATGTCGCGACGGAGCGAGACACCGGTCGCCTTGAAGCAGTCGACGATCAGCCCACGATGCCGCATGCGACTCACCATCGCACAGGCCGCGGCGGTCTTGCCCGCTTCCATGCAGGTGCCCGCGAGCGCCACGACGGGTACGCCCTGGGAATCGAGCGGTGCAGCAAGATCGAGCTTTCGGTAACCCGCTCGCGCCGGCACGCCGATACGCTCGCCGAGGTAGGGGAAGTGCAGCACTACACCGAGTACGCGACAGTCGAAGGGTTTGCCTTTGTCCGGGTTCGCCGAATCGCAGACACCCAGTACGCCGCCGATGTTGAGCATCTGGATGACATCGCCCACGGCAAGTTTTTCGGGGACATGACCCGAGTAACCGAAGAGGGCCTTGCGATGTCCGAGAGCGCCCACCACGATGTCGCCCTTCGTGACCTTCGCCATGCGGCCGCTCGTCAACTCGAGCGTGTTGTAGCTCGACTTGGTGTTCAGGATTTCCACGACCACCACGACACCTTCTTCGGAAGGCAGATTCTCCGTGGCGATGCGGACCTCTTGTCCGAGACCACAGGCCTGCGTGACGGAGGCGATCTTGTCGACGACGATGGTTCTCATTTCTTGGAAGTCCCCTGAGCTGTTGCGAGTTCACCCGCTCGACGATGGAAAACACCTGTGAGTCCGACGATGCGCGAAAAGCCGAGTGCGTCGGCGGCCGTCCATTCTCCCGTGGCTTCGCCGTATACGCCCTTCGAGGCGGCCATCAGCGAGTAGGGAGAATCCACGCCCTCCACGAATACCGAGCCCGGACGGAAAAGCACGTTGACGATGCCCGTCACGCGTTGTTGTGAAGAAATGAAGAGCGCCTCGATATCCCGACATACCGGATCGAGCAACTGACCTTCATGAACCCAGTCGCCGTAAGGCCCGGCCAACATTTCTTTGATTCGCTGCTGCCGCCCCGTGAGCACGAGTTTCTCGAGTTCGCGATGGGCATTGAGCAGCACTTCGGCAGCGGGAGCTTCGAAGGCCACACGCCCTTTGGTGCCGATGATGGTATCGCCGAGATGGATGCCCCGACCGATTCCGAAAGGTCCGGCGAGCGTCTCGAGCGTTTCGATGATCTCCACGGGAGACATCGTCTTGCCGTCCAGACCGCAGGGCACGCCGTTCTGAAAGTGCACAGAATGTCTCTCGGGTGCTCGGGGCTTGGTGAAGGCGTCTTTGGAGAGCACCCACGCGTCATCGGGAATGCTGCCTTGCGAGGTCAAGGTTTCTTTGCCGCCGATGCTCACGCCCCAAAGACCGCGGTTGATCGAGTACGCGGCGCCGAAGGGCGGTACGGGGAGGTTTCGACTCTGCAGAAATTCGAGTTCTTCTTGTCGCTTGAAGTGTCGGTCGCGGACGGGCGCGATGACTTCGAGTTCGGGCGCCAGCGTTCGCAGGGCCACTTCGAAACGAACTTGATCGTTTCCGGCTGCCGTGCAGCCGTGGGCGATGCTGCCCGTACCGAGCTTTCGCGCCATCAGGGCGATCGTCTGCGCCTGCATGACACGCTCTGCGCCGACGCAGAGCGGATAGAGCTGACCGCGCCGAACGTTACCCATGATGAGGAATTGCAGTACTTGATCAAAGTAATCGGCACGTGCGTCGATCTGGTAGTGCTCGACGGCGCCGAGTGCGAGCGCTCGGTGTTCGAGCGTCTTGGCCGTCTCGGTATCGATACCGCCCGTGTCGACGGTGACCGTGATGATCGGGCGCTGATACTGCTCCTTGAGCCACGGAACGAGGAAAGAGGTATCGAGGCCGCCCGAGTAGGCGAGGACGATGGGCTGAGACATGGGAAATCCCTAGATGCGGAAAAGTTCGCGCAAACGCGCGACGACGGCCGTCTGTGCAGCGGCACTGTCGGTGGCGATGAAGATGGTGTCGTCACCCGAGATCGTTCCGACAACCTCGGGCCACTCGGCTTTGTCGATCGCAATCGCGACGCTTTGGGCCGCCCCGACGGTGGTGCGCAGCACGGTGAGTGAGCTGCCCGCAGTCGCGACCCCCCGAACGAACTGACGCAGGGTGCCGAAGTCGTCGAGCGAGCGTTGCGTGGCATCGGGTGCGAGGTAGCGCCCCCCGGCCTTCAGCACGCCGAGGTCCCGCAAGTCGCGGCTCACCGAGGATTGGGTGACCGGAAACCCCTGCCCCTTCAATAAATCGACGATCTCCCCCTGCTTGCGAACGGCACTGCCGCGCAGGAGGCGAAGGATCGCGTTTCGGCGTTCGACTTGTTGGAGGTCGGTCTGCATAAAAGTGCGCGCATTATGCATATTAATGCAGACGAGTCAATAGGCTGCCGGCGGCAGGGCAGGGGCAGCGGGGCGCGGGAGCAGGGCGCGGGCGGCAAGCCGCCCCGGCCCCCCGGGGGGGTCAGGCTGATTTGAGTGCGGCGAGTCGCTCGATGACCGGCGGATGCGAGTAGTTGAACCGGACGTACCAGGGGTCCGGGGTCAGGGTGCTCGCGTTGTCTTCGGTCAGTTTGACGAGGGCGGTGCCGAGGTCGGCGCCGCTCGATTGCTGCTTGGCGTAGGCGTCGGCTTGGAACTCGTACTGGCGGGACCGACGACTCGAGAGCGGTCCGAAGACGACGCTGACCGAGGGTAAGACCAAGAGGAAGAGCAACAACGCGAGCGCATCGTTCGAGGCCGAGGCATTGGGCGTAACACCGAGCCCCAGATAGAACGCCGGCTGCTGCGCCAGCCAACCGAGCGCGGCGAGTCCGATCAGGCTCATCACGAATAATCCCGCAATCATTTTCATGATGTGTTTGTGATGGAAGTGCCCGAGCTCGTGGGCAAGTACCGCCTCGAGTTCGCCGCTCGACAAGCGTGCGAGCAGCGTATCGTAGAACACGACACGCTTGGATCGACCGATGCCGGTGAAGTAGGCGTTCGACTGGGCAGAACGCTTGCTGCCATCCATGACGAACAACCCCTTCGCGGAGAAACCGCAGCGCTGCATCAGCGCATTGACCCGCGCGCAAAGGGCCTCATCCTCAAGCGGCTTGAATTCATTGAAGAGGGGCGCGATGAAAATGGGATAGACGACCATGAGCACCAGGTTGAACCCCATCCAGAGCGCCCAAGCCCAAAGCCACCACAAGGAGCCTGCTGCCCCCATCAACCAAAGCACTGCAGCGATGAGTGGTATGCCGATGGCGAGTGAGAGCAAGGTATTTTTGATGATGTCGCTGACCCAAAGCTTGTGGGTCATGCGGTTGAAACCGAATCTCTCCTCGACGCGGAAGTTGTGATACCACTCGAAGGGCAGTTCGAGGACGCTACCGATGAGCGTGAAGAACACCACGAGCGAAACGGGATAGAGAAGACTGGCCGCAGCGCTTTCATCACCACCAAAAAAACCTAGTACGGCACCATTGAGAAGATCGAGCCCGCCGCCGAGAGTCCAGACCAGCAGCATTAGCGTGCCGAATGCCAGCTGGATCAGTCCGAATCTTTGCTTGGCGCAGGTGTAATCGGCCGCTTTCGCGTGCGCTTCGGGGCTGATGACCTCTCGAAAGCCCTCCGGCACCTGTTCGCGATGTGCGCTGACGTGCGCGATCTGTCTTCGTGCGAGCCACACGCTCAACAGCAGGCTGATGGTCAGCGCTACATAGAAAACGACGGTAACAAGATCAGCGGTCATGTGAGGAGCCCCGAAATGCCAGGATCAGACGGCATCGAGTTCGCGGACGCCGCGACGCACTCGAAGAGTTCGTGTCTCCTCGAGCGCCGTACTGCGTTCGCGAACTGTCTTGAGAAAATGGAACTGCCCGGAGACCGACTCGGGTGTGAGCAGGATACTCGTATAGCCGCGGCGACTGGCATCCATGTAGACCAGCCCCGGGTTGTGCCCGATGACTGCACGCGCGATCTCTCGCGGATCGACGCCGGGCAAGTTGTATTCGAACCCCGGAGACGCCACCGACTGAGTGGCGAACTCGACCCCAACTTTTTGCTTTCCGATGGAAAGATTTTGTGCCCAGGCGTTGTGGGTGTCGCCGGCGAGAACGACGAGATCGGCATTGGCATCGGCTGAATCTTTGAGGAGTCGCTCTCGCGCAGCCGGGAAACCTCCCCAGCTGTCGAGGTTGTAAGGCAAGCCTGCGCGTGAGGCGGCAAGACCGGCACGTAGTCGTCGCCGAATGAACTCCGGCGAGTCGGGTCCCACCCATTTCGCAGCGTCCTGCGGCATGATGATTTCACCCATCAACACCTGCTGAGCCAACACCTGCCATCGCGTTTTGGAAGTCGTGGAGCGGCGCAAGGCGCGACGCAACCACTGCTCTTGTTCGGTCCCGAGCATCGTTCGGCTCGAGGATTTGACCGGGCCCTCACGAAACTCGACGAGAGCCTTGGCGATGTCTTCGCGACCTTTGAGAGCGCTTTCGAGATCCGGCGGAGCGCTGCGACCCGAGATGCGTGTTTCGAGTTTGAAGAGCGTGGCCAGCGAGCCGATCTGATAGTCGCGCCAACGCGACTCGCCGACGGGCATCCACTCGCGATAAGCCTTTTCGGCGACAGCCTTGCGCACGGACCAGTCGCCCTCGGTGGCGGGCTGGTGATTTTCGGCGCCGTCTGTCCAGGCGTCGTTGGTGAATTCGTGATCATCCCACTGCGCGATCATGGGGTAGAACTGGTGCAGCCGCTGCAGATCGGGATCGAGTCGGTAGCTTGCGTAACGCAAGCGGTAATCGGTGAGCGAGACGATCTCGTGTTCCGGCTCGATGTGACGACCCGGAACCAAAGATTTCAGATCGGGATAACTGCCGAGCGGGTACTCGTAGAGGTAATCGCCGACGTGCACCATCACGTCGAGGTCGCTGCGCTCACAGGCGTGAGCGTAGGCGTTGAACCAGCCGAACCCGAGGTTCGAGCACGAGAAGAGACCGATGCCGAACTTGGAAACGTCGCCGACCGGCAGAGTGCGCGTTCGGCCCGTCACGCTCATCGAGCCGTCGGGAGCGACGAAGCGATAGAAATACCAGCGACCGGGCTCGAGACCACGAACGGTGAGGCGCGCAGTGCAGTCTCGCTCAAATTCGGCGACGGCGTCGCCGCCCCCGACGATGCGAGTAAAGCCCACATCTCGCGCGACTTCGACCTTCAAGCGAACATCGCCGTCGGCCGCGAACCGGGTCCAGAGGAGCACCGAATCAGAATCGGGCTCGCCGCTCGCGACGCCGTGGGTGAAGCCGCGTGCCGACAGGACACTGGCCATCGTCGGCAGCGATAGGGCCCCGAGCCCGAACATGGCGGCGTGGATCAGTTGGCGGCGATCGATGCGTAGAGTCATGCGGGCTCCCGAAGCAGGCGAATGGAGGCGGTCGGAAGGATAACCGAGCCACTCGCGATAGAATGCGACAGTTTGAAGAAGCACGGAACCCCCGATGACCAGTCCCGAACAGTTCGTCCTGACAGTCAATGCAGTCATCCTGCTGTGCGCTTATTTCATCGTGTACCCACGCTTCGCAGGCGCTGATCAGAACCGACTCGCCATCAACGATCTGATCGCCAACGCTTGTGCGTTGCTCGTGGTGGGGTTCAACTTCTGGGGTTCCGGAGTGCAGTTCGACTTGCTCATCACCGAGGCGGGCTGGTTCGGCTTCACCGTGATGACGTTCTTGTTGATGGAGCTGCCGCTCTTCTTCTGGTATGCGCGGCGTCACCAGCTTTTCAAGTCGAAGGACGAATAAGGGGTCTCACGCCGCGATCGTGCGGTGAACGGCTGCGGTGTTGGGCGCGATACCCCGCCAGATTCGGAAAGACTCTGCCGCCTGCTCCACCAACATGCCGAGACCCTGAGCTACACCGGCTGCGCCGTGCTGCTGCGCCCAGCGTATGAACGGTGTGTCGGGCTTTCCGTAACCGAGGTCGTACGCAAACGTTCGCGAACCGATGACTCGCGGATCGACTTCCGGAATGCCGCCACTCAAACCGAGCGGTGTCGCATGAATCACGAGGTCAAAGTCACCGCGATCCAAAAACGGATTGAGCTCGTCGTAGCGACAGCCTCGATCTCCGACCAGTGCACGCGCACGCTCGTCCGTCCGATTGGCGATGACAAGTTCGGCAGGACTGCGTTCTTGCAGGGGTCCGAGGATGCCGCGCGTGGCACCGCCGGCGCCGAGGATGAGTACCCGACGATTGTTCACTTCGACGCCGAGTCGCGTGAGATCTGCCATGAGACCTGCGCCATCGGTGTTGTCGCCGCGTATGCGACCGTCCTCGAGTCTGACGAGTGTGTTGACCGCACCGGCGCGTTGCGCGCGCGGGGTCAGCTCGTCCGCCCACGTCGCAGCGCGCTCTTTATGAGGCACCGTGACATTGAGACCACGGCCACCGCTCTCGAAAAACGCAGAGACTTCACGATCAAAGTTTTCGGGTGCGATGTCGTACCGGTCGTACGTCATCGATTGACGAGTGGCTTCGGCGAAGAGAGCGTGTATGGCGGGCGATAAGCTGTGCGCGATCGGATGGCCGACGACGCCATAGCGATCGGGGGTTGCCGAACTGTTTGCGGTATCGGATCGCGTCATGGTGGGTCTGATGTTATCTCACTGCGCAGCCGCCACCGCCTTGCGGATCGAGTGCGGCATGCAGCGCAGGCAGCCAGTGACGAGCGCGATCCTCGAATTGGAACGGCGGATTGATCAGAAGCATCCCCGAGCCATTCAAACCCACTCGGTTATCGAGAGGATGGATCCAAAGCTCCAGCGTGATCCCCGCGACCGCCTCGCCGCCGGCTTTTTGCGGCAACGCGGAAATCAACCTCGAGCGCCATGCATCGGTATCTTTGACCTGCTTGATGGGATACCAGATCGCGATTACGGCGTTAGCCAATCGCCGCAGCGCCTCTTGTGCAGCGCGCTCGGCAGATTTGAAATCGACGGCCGTCTCTTCGTACGGCGGATCGATCATGACGAGTGCGCGACGCTCGATGGGAGGCAGCCATGCAGGCAGCCGTTCATAGCCGTCCGCGCATTCGATGGTGATGGACTCGGGCGTGCCGCCGCGCTCGCGTGCGTGCCGGCTCGCGTTTTTGACGGCTTCCCGCAACGCGGCGTGCTCCGCGGGTTGCGACTCGATCAACGTGAGTCGGTCTTGGTGGCGGAGCGCTGCGAGCGCGATCAGAGGCGAGCCGGGATAAGCGTGTCGATCCGCGGTGCGTTGCCGTGTCTCTCGGACGACCTTCAGGTAATCGAGGATCTCCGGAAACGCATTGAACTTGGCTTCGTCTTGCGCCGCCCGAGTCGATAAACGTTCGATGCCGCCGTCGGCTTCGTTGGCCTGCCTCGCGTCGCCGGACGATAAATCATAGAGTCCGCGGCCCGCATGGGTGTCGAGCAGCAGTAACCCCTTGTCTTTCTTCGTGAGCGACCTGAGCAGCGCGAGCAGCGTGACGTGCTTCAGCACATCCGCGAAGTTTCCGGCGTGGAACGCGTGTCGGTATTTCACCGGCCCGCGTCAGTCGGCAGCGTCCGCTGCCGCTTTCTTGCTCTTGGCTTTGGCTTTCTTTTTCTTCGGTGCTGCCTTGGCACGGGCGGGTTTCGCCGGCGCCTCTGCCGTCTCGGCGGCACCGCTCGTCTTCTTTTTTGCCGCAGTTTTCTTGCCGGCGGATTTTGCAGCCTTGCTGCCGAAACGACCCCGACCGGGGCGTTGCGGCGCCGCGGCGAGCAGCGCGCGACATTCGTCGAGCGTCAAGGTTTTCGGATCGCGATCTTTGGGGATGCGCGCATTACGCTGCTTGTCGGTGATGTACGGACCATAACGTCCGTTCAGCACTTGAATATCGTCGATGCCGAAGTCCTGGATGATCCGGTTGGCATCAGCCAGTTTTTTGGCTGCCACCACCTCGATCGCGCGCTCGAGGGTGATCGTGTAGGGGTCATCCTCGACCTTGAGCGAGGCGTATTTGCTGCCGTATTTGATGTAGGGGCCGAAGCGTCCGATGTTCGCTTCGAGCGGTTCGCCCTCCGGGCTCTCGCCAAGCTTGCGCGGCAACTGGAAAAGCTGCAGTGCTTCGGGCAGCGTGATCTTGTCCATGCTCTGACCGGGGCGCAGCCCCGCGAAGCGTGGCTTGTCTTCGTCATCGCGCGTGCCGATCTGCACGAACGGTCCAAAACGACCCATGCGAACCGAAATGGGTTTGCCACTCGCCGGGTCGGTACCGAGTTCACGAGCCTGGGCCGCCTCGTCTCGCGAAACGGTTTTCTCGATGTGTTCGACCCGATCGATGAACGGCTGCCAGAATTTTTGCAGCGGATCGGTCCAGGCTTCTTCGCCACGCGAAATGGCATCGAGTTCGTCTTCCATGGCCGCAGTGAAACCGTAGTCGACGTATTCGCCGAAGTTCGAGCTGAGGAAGTTGTTGACGATCTTGCCGATATCCGTCGGGATGAAGCGCCGACCATCCATGTCGACATACTCGCGATCTTTGAGTGTCGAGATGATGGACGCATAAGTCGATGGGCGACCGATGCCATGCTCTTCGAGCGCCTTGACGAGCGAGGCTTCGGAAAAGCGCGGCGGCGGCTCGGTGAAATGCTGTGTGCCGCGAAGGTTGACGAGTTTGATCTCATCGCCCTCGCTCATGGCCGGCAGGATGCGATCGCCTTCATCGTCGGATGAGTCGTCTTGTCCTTCGAGATAAACCGCAATGAAACCGGCCTTGAGCAGCGTCGAGCCGTTGGCGCGCAGCATGTGACGCTGCGGACCATCCGGACCGGCAAGCAGATCGATGGCTACGGTGTCGAACACCGCGTGGGTCATTTGGCACGCGACCGCACGTTTCCAGATGAGCGAATAGAGCTTGAGTTGATCCGCGTCGATCTTGCCCTCGAGCGTCTGCGGCAACACGGAGGCGGACGTCGGTCGGATGGCCTCGTGGGCCTCCTGGGCGTTGCGAGATTTGTTTTTGTAGAAGCGCGGCGACTCCGGCAGCGACTCCGCGCCGTAGACGCGCCCGATGACCTCGCGGATTTCGGTGATGGCTTCGTTGGCGAGATTGACCGCATCGGTACGCATGTAGGTGATTAGGCCGACGGCACCTTCACCGTAATCGACACCTTCATATAACTGCTGCGCGAGACGCATGGTGCGCTGCGCCGAGAAACCGAGCTTGCGCGCGGCCTCCTGTTGCAACGTCGAGGTCGTGAACGGCGGCGCGGGGTTGCGGTTGCGCTGCTTGCGATCGACCGAGAGCACACGCAACTTTCCGGATGGCGACAGCGGCGCATCGCCGACCGGAGTGCCTGCACCGCTCGCCTTGCACAATGCGCGCTCGACGGTTTGCGCCTGGTCTGCGTTGGTGAAACTGAACTGCTCGACCTTGCGGCCCTCGAATTCGACGAGCTTCAAGGGGAAAGACTGGGTCTCGCGCTCGCCCTGCGCATCGAGCGACCAATATTCGCGCGGGATGAAGGCCTGAATCTCTGCTTCACGCTCGCAGATCATGCGCAGCGCGGGACTTTGCACGCGACCCGCTGAGAGGCCTCGACGAACTTTCTTCCAGAGCAGGGGCGAAAGGTTGAAGCCGACGAGGTAGTCGAGCGCGCGGCGAGCTTGCTGTGCGTTGACGAGATCGAGCGACAGATCGCGCGGCGACTCGATCGCTTGGCGTACTGCGTTGCGGGTAATTTCAAAGAATTCGACGCGATGAACTTCCTTGCCGTCGAGATCGCCGCGATCTTGCAGCAGCTCACGCAGGTGCCAGGAAATCGCCTCACCTTCGCGATCGGGGTCGGTCGCGAGATAAAGCGCCTTGGCTTTGCGCACGGCTCGCGAGATGGCATCGACGTGGCGTTCGTTACGCTCGATGACGTCGTACTTCATCGCGAAACGGCGCGACGGGTCGACCGCGCCTTCCTTCGGCACGAGATCGCGAACGTGACCGTACGACGCGAGCACCTCGAACTTGGGACCGAGGTACTTCTTGATGGTCTTGGCCTTCGCCGGTGATTCGACGATGACGAGGTTTTCAGCCATGGGGCCGTCTCCGGCGAAGGGTCAGTGGGGCCGTTCGAGCGGCAGATCGAACACGAGATTTTCCATGCGCGAGCAGGCGAGTTCTTCGCCGGGCTGGCTGGAGAGCACCATGAGGGCAACCCACTTCAGCTGGTCGACATCGAGTTCGGAGGAATCGAGCGCAAGCAGGCGCTCGATGACGATTTCGCGTTGCTGCGGCGAGAGGATGCCGATTCGCTCGAGCTCGAGCAGGTAACCGCGGCAGTCGGCCTGCAAGTGATTGTGTTCCGCGTCCGTGAACACTCGCATGGCGCGCGGACCGGATTCGGCGAGCGATGGGCGGTGGCGTTCATAGGCGAGATCGGCGAGCCAATCGAGCGCACGCTCGACGTTGTCGCCGGGGAAACCGGCGCGCTCGAGGTCTTCGGCCAGGGCGTCGCGCTCGGGCACATCGGGGGCGTCGGCCAGCATGTACCGGTCGAACACATATATGAGGATGTCGAGGACGCTGCCGTTGTCGGTCGTTTGGGTCATTCGTTATGGGTCAAATGAAGCACTTTATAAACTTGGCCCGAGGAGTCTGATGCGACACGTCCCTCGAGCTCGAGGGAGAGGAGCAAGGACGCTACAGATGTGCTGGAGAGGCCGGTGCTCGCGATGAGCGCATCGAGGCTCGTAGGCTCGAAGCCGATGGCATCTAACAGGATTTCGGAGGGGTTGTCCAACCGCGACCCCTCCAAGGCCCCAGGTGGAGCGAGTCGAAGGGATGGTTTAATTAATTGATTTAATTGATTATTTTTTAGTTCTCGAAAAACATCTTCAGCATTTTCGACCAAGGTGGCGCCCTCCCTGAGAAGTTCGTGGCATCCCCGCGACAGTGGGCTGTGGATGGACCCGGGCACGGCGAAGACCTCCCGCCCCTGATCGCCGGCGTATCGCGCGGTCGTCAGCGACCCGCTTTTGGCGGCGGCTTCGATGACGAGCACGCCCACCGACAGGCCGCTGATGAGGCGATTTCGTTGCACGAAATGGTGGGGCAGGGGCGGGGTACCCGGGGGGAACTCGCTCATCAGGGCGCCACGTTCGAGGATGCGCTCGGCGAGCTCGAAGTGGTTATCGGGGTAGACCCGATCGAGTCCGGTTCCGCAGACCGCGATCGTGATGCCCTCGGCCGCGAGCGCCCCGACATGGCTTGCGGCGTCGATGCCGGTCGCGAGTCCGCTCGTGATAGCGAGTCCGCATTGAGCGAAATGGAAGGCGAGATCACGGGCGGTGAGCGCTCCGTTGGCCGTCGGGTGCCGACTGCCGACCATCGCCAATTGCTCGGTTTTCAGTGCTTCGCGGTGACCTCGGACGAAGAGCACCGCGGGCGAGCCGCGCAAGGCGAGCAGTTGGGGCGGGTAGTCGGGCTCGTGAGCGGCGATGACTTCGATGTGGTGGCGCTCGAGCGCCTCGAGCGTGGCGCGATGTCGAGATGGGTCGTCCTGCTGCAGCGCCAGTGCAGCCGCGTTAGAGAGGCCGAGCGACAGGAGACGATCTTGGGATAGACCAATCAGATCGAGCGGGGATGGTAGGCGCCCCACGAGGCGACACCATGCATTGGCATCGAGTCGGGGGAGGCAGGCGAAGCGGTAGTGTTCGGGTGTGGCCATGGGTGCCCAAGGGTACGGAGCACCGCGATTTCGGCGAGTCGGAAAAGGGGCGAAACCTCGCTGATATAATGATGTCCAACGAACTACCTTTCTGGCAGGGGTCCCCGCCCATGGCATTGCTCGACATCCTCGAATTCCCTGATCCTCGACTTCGGACCCGTGCCGTGCCGGTCACGACCTTCGATGCCGCGCTCTCCCGGCTGATCGACGACATGTTCGAGACCATGTACGCGGCACCGGGCATCGGCCTCGCCGCATCGCAAGTCGATGTCCACCGTCAGCTCATCGTGATGGATTGCAGCAACGATCGGAGCGATCCGCTCGTCTTCATCAACCCGGAGATCCTTTCGCAAGAGGAAGTGGGCGTGATGGAGGAGGGTTGTCTGTCCGTCCCCGGAATCTTCGACGAAGTCGAGCGCGCGCAACGTGTGCGCGTTCGGGCGAAGGATCGCGACGGCAAGGTGTTCGAATGCGAGCTCGACGGCATTCGTGCCGTGTGTCTTCAGCACGAGATGGACCATCTCGACGGAAAGTTGTTCGTCGACTATCTCTCGACACTGAAGCGCGACCGTATCCGCAAGAAGCTGGAGAAAGAGCGTCGCGATCGTCCCGCCAAGCAGGATTCCGAAAAGGTTCCCGCCGGCGCCGCCCTCGGCCGCTGACTTCAGCGCCTTCACCCCGATGCGCATCGTTTTTGCCGGCACGCCGGATTTCGCAGTGCCCCCGCTCGCTGCGCTCGTGCAGTCGAGACACGAGATCGTCGGTGTGTTGACGCAGCCGGATCGACCGGCGGGCCGCGGTCGCCAATTGTCGGCGAGTGCTGTCAAAGAATTCGCGCTCGAAAACGCACTGCCGCTCGCACAGCCCCGCACTTTGCGTACCCCGGAAGGTCGCGCCGATATCGAGGCCTGGCGACCCGATGCCATGGTCGTCGTCGCCTACGGTTTGATCCTGCCGCCCGAGGTGCTCGCCATCCCCAAACATGGATGCCTCAACATCCACGCCTCGTTGCTGCCGCGCTGGCGCGGCGCCGCCCCCGTGCAGCGCGCCATTCTCGAAGGGGATTCCGAAACGGGCGTGACGATCATGCAAATGGATGCGGGGCTCGATACGGGTCCCATCTTGTTGCAGCGTGCGCTATCCATATCCGAGACCGACGATTCGGTCGTCATGCTCGAGAAGCTCGCTGCGATCGGGGCGCCTGCGCTCCTCGAAGTACTGACCGCGATCGAGTCGGGTTCGATCAAGCCGAATCCACAGCCCACGTCGGGGGCCACCTACGCCAAAAAAATAGAGAAGTCCGAGGCGCGTATCGACTGGACGCGCTCCGCCATCGAGATCGATCGAAGAGTTCGGGCGTTCAGGCCTTGGCCGATCGCCGAGACGACGCATCGGGGCGAGCAGGTTCGAGTGCATCGCGCGCGGGTCCTGCCTGGGCTTACCCAAGGTACTCGTCCGCCCGGAGCGATTCTCGGGCTCGACGACGATCTTCTGCTCGTGGCGTGCGGTGATGCCGTGCTCGGGATCGCCGAGTTGCAGCGCGCCGGGCGTCGCAGCATGTCGGCCCGTGAATTTGCAAATGGCCTGCGTTCCACCGAGGAATTTTTTGAATGAATGCCGATGTAGAAGTCATGGAAGCAGAGCCGGCGAAAGGCGGTACTCGACTTGCGCCGGGTGCCTCGACTCTCGCCGCGGCGGTGGAGGCCGTGAGTGCGGTCGCCCATTCGGGTCGCTCGGCGGACTTCGCACTGCAAGCGGCGGATGCGCGCGGTGATCGTGCGGCAGTACGTGCCATCGCCCTCGGCACGCTTCGCTGGTACCTGAGGCTTGCGCCGGCGCTGTCGTCCATCGTCGATCGTCCCGCCGAAGATATCCCGCCGCTGCTTCGCTCACTGCTCGTGACCGCGGCGCATCAAATCGAATACTCGCGTTCGGCGCCCGAGGTGAGTGTCCATCTCGCCGTGGATGCCGCACGAGCGCTCGGCCTCGGACGAGCCACCGGTTTCGTGAACGCCGTGCTTCGTCGATTCGTTCGTGAGCGCAGCGAGTTGCTCGAGCGTGCAGACCGGAATCTCGCCACGCGTGTCGCGCATCCGCAGTGGCTCGTCGATCGGCTCGAGTCGGTCTATCCTGATCGTGCAGGCACGATACTGGCGGCGAACAACGAGCATCCGCCCATGACGTTGCGCGTTGCGCCAGCGACCACCGCCAAAGAATATCTCGCCGAGCTCGCGGTGGCAGGACGCGAAGGGTTTGTGCTCGATACGCCGCCAGAGGCGATAGTGCTCACTCAATCGATACCGGTCGCGGCTTTGCCGGGCTTCGCGGAGGGACGAATATCCGTGCAGGATGCCGGTGCGCAGTTCGCTGCATGGCTACTCGATGCGAAAGCCGGACATCGTGTGCTCGATGCCTGTGCGGCGCCCGGCGGCAAGAGCGCGCATATCTTGCAGAGAACTCCGGGGATCGAGTTGCTTGCGGTCGATGACGATGCATCGAGACTTTCGCTCGTCGCATCGACTTTCGAACGCATCGGGACGGCGGCGTCCCGAGCGAGGACCCGACTGGCCGACCTTGCCGACCCGAAAGCGCTCGCCGATGAGCGCGCCTTCGATCGTATCCTCGTCGATGCCCCGTGCTCGGCGACGGGTGTGATCCGGCGCCATCCGGATATCAAGCTGCTTCGTCGGCCAGAAGATGGCGCCCGGTTCGCGGCGCTTCAAAGACGAATCCTCGCCAATTGTTTTTCGAAGCTCGCCCCCGGTGGAAAGCTCGTCTATGCGACATGCTCAGTTTTGCCGGAAGAGAACGACGAGGTGGTACAGGCCTTCCTCGCAGCCACTCCGGCAGCGAGGGGGCTGCCTTGGCCGCCGCATCTCGCTTTGCCCGAGGGGGCATTGCGTCGAGAGGTTGGGGTACAGCTGGTTCCGGCGCCGGGTCAGGCGTCCACGGACGGGTTCTATTATGCTTGCCTCGTTCGGGGTGGGGATGCATGACCACAAAAGACGGAAAAATCCGGCGTCTGTGGGTCAGGTTCATGACCGTTGCATGCCTATGGCTCGCAGGTGCGATGCCTTGGCAGTGGCCCGAATTGCGTGCGGATCCGCTCGACGGAACTCTGGAAGTCCAGTCTGCGTTCGTCAACGTGGTGGGCGGCGTCTACCAGTTGCACGTGCGAACGCGATACCCCTCCAGTGACGAGACGGCGAGCGCGTTGCGCGACGGCGTTTCGCTGTCCTATGACGTCGATGTGGAGGTTTCGCGCGAGCGACGCTTCTGGACCAATGAAAACGTGGTGGCCCTGCAGCTGAGACGAGAGCTCAGCTATCACTCCGTCAGCGAGCGCTATGTCGTGCGTGATCCGCTCCTCGAGGACGAGCAGAAATCCTACGCGACACTCGATGAGGCACTCGCCGCTTTGGGCAGCATCGAAAGTTGGCCGATCCTGGTCGCCTCGCAAGTGACGACACCGGGGTCGTATCTCGTCAGTGTCCGCGCGAGCGTGCGACGCGGACGACTCACCGATGCGCTGCGCGCGCTCATGTTCTGGTCGGATGACTGGCAACGAGAGAGCGAGTGGTATTCATGGTCGCTGCCGCGCTGAGTAGTCGTCGTACCCGCATCTTGATCGCGATCTGGATCGCGGTCGTCGTCGGCGCGCTCTTTGCGCTTTTCCTGTCCGCGCAAAACTCCGAACAGTTTGGTCGGCTCCAGCCCTGGATACTGCTGGCGAGTGCGGCAGCTGTCGTCGTGATCATCGTGCTGCTCGCGCGCAAGATCTATCAGCTTGTCTCGGCTTATCGCAGCGGAGTGCCGGGGTCCCGTCTGACCTCGCGTACCGTTCTGGTGTTCAGTGCGCTGGTCGCGTTGCCCTTGCTGACGGTCTATGTCTTTTCTCTCGAATTCTTGAATCGGGGAATCGACAGCTGGTTCCGGGTCGAGATCAAGCAGGGCCTCAACGATGCGGTGGTGTTGTCTCGATCGGCGCTCGACTTGCGCATGCGTGAATATGGTGGACGCACCGAGCGCTTCGCTGCATCGCTCGCCAATCAGAGTTCGGGTGGTGCACTGTTCGCACTCGATGAGGAGTTGCGCGTTTCGGGCGCGAGCGAAATCGTTCTCTATGGCGAATACGAAAGAATCATCGGTGCTGCGAGTCAGGAGGTTCCGGACTCGCTCCCGGATCGTCCACCCGCAGATCTCGTTCGTGCGGTGTCGAGCGGCTCGACGTATCTCAGTCTCGAGCCGGTGGGCGACTCCCGATATCTCATTCGTACCGCGGCACCCATCAGGGCTGCACCGTTCTCGAGCGGCGATGCGCGATTCGTCGTCATGGTCTACGAGCTTCCGCGGCAGTTTGCCGAACTGACCGATGCCGTCCAGCGTTCCTACTCGCAGTACGGTGATCTCGCCGAGCTGCGTGAACCTTTGAAATACAGCTTCAGGCTCACGTTGACGATGGTATTGCTCGTCACGCTGCTCGGTGCGATCTACGGCGCGATCTACTCGGCGGAGATCCTGTTCAAGCCCGTTCAGGATCTCATGGCCGGTACGCGCGCGGTCGCGAAGGGTGACTTCGGTATGCGGGTACCGCTCACCTCGCACGACGAAATGGGATTTCTGGTTCAGTCGTTCAACGACATGACCAAGCGATTGCGACGAGCACGCGAAGAGACGGAAAGCAGTCGCGCGGCGGTCGAGCGTGAGCGTGAGCGCCTCGCCATCATCCTCGCTCGGCTGTCGGCAGGCGTGCTGACGGTTGACCGAAATCTGGTCGTTCAGCGCGTCAATGATTCGGCCGGAAGTATCCTCGGTGTCGATCTCGGCGCGGCGGTGGGTCGTATGCTCGGCGCGGGTACGGATGCCGAGACGGGTTTGTTGCGCGCCTTCGTCGCCGAATTGCGCACGCGATTCGATGCGGGTCGCGATGAATGGCGCGAGCAGATCGAGTTGCAGTCTGCGTCGGGTAAATCCGGTGCACGGGTCCTCGTTTGTGCCTGCGTGCCGCTACCCAAGGAGCGGGAGGAGCCCGAGCAGTTCGTGATCGTGTTCGATGACGTCACTCATTTGCTTCAGGCTCAACGTGATGCAGCCTGGGGCGAGGTCGCGCGTCGATTGGCACACGAAATCAAGAACCCGCTGACCCCGATCCAACTGTCGGCAGAGCGGCTGCGTCGCAAGTTGCTACCCGTGCTATCCGGGCCGGATGCCGACATGGTCGAGCGCTCGACCCACACCATCGTTCAGCAAGTCGAGTCCATGAAACAAATGGTGAACGACTTCAGCGAGTACGCCCGTGCTCCGGCGATGCAGGTCGCCGCGTTCGATCTGAACCGGCTCGTCGCCGAAGTCACCGATCTCTATCGATCCCAGGCGGCGTCGATCGACCTCGTGACCCATCTCGGGGAGGCGCCGGTCCCGGTGGACGCGGATCGATCCCGGGTACGGCAGGTCCTCAACAATTTACTGACCAACGCATTCGAGGCGCTGGAGGGTGTACGACCCGCCGTGATCGACATTCGGACCGGGATCGTCGAGCTGGACGGCCGCTCCTTCATCGAGCTGGCGGTGTCGGATAACGGACCGGGGTTTCAGCCTGAGATGATCGGCCGGGTATTCGATCCCTATGTCACGAGCAAGCCTCGGGGCACCGGGCTCGGCCTTGCCATCGTCAAGAAGATCGTCGAGGACCATCGGGGGCGCATCGAGGTGGGGAATCGTCTCTCGGGCGGTGCTATGGTCCGTGTTATGTTCCCGGTGCTGGAGCAAGAGAGGGCGGCAGCCCCCGGCACCGAGCAGGGGGAGCGTAGGAGGGAGCGGGCATGAGTGCAGCACGCATTCTTGTGGTGGATGACGAAGCGGACATCCGCAGCCTTGTCAAAGAAATCTTGACCGAGGAAGGCTACGACGTCGAAGTGGCGGCCAACGGAACCGAGGCTCGCGCACTCCGCCAACGTCAGCAGCCCGATCTCGTGCTGCTCGACATCTGGATGCCCGATGTCGATGGCATCACGCTGCTTCGTGAGTGGTCGTCGACGAGCGCCAATTCCTGCGCCGTCGTAATGATGTCCGGTCACGGTACGGTCGATACGGCCGTCGAAGCTACCCGACTCGGCGCGATGGATTTCGTCGAAAAGCCGCTGTCGCTCGCCAAGTTGTTGCGGACCGTCGAAAAAGCACTCGAGGGCGCGCGCGCTCGCAAGACGTCGGCCAAAGCCAAATCCGGATCGATCGCGGCTCCGGTAGGCAAGAGCCGACAAGTTCAGCAATTGCGCAGCGAGTTGCAGCGACACGCCAATAGTGACGCGTCGCTGATGCTGCTAGGAGAATTCGGCTCGGGTCGCGAGGCGTTCGCGCGTTTCGTTCACGATCACAGTCCGCGTTCGACCAAGCCTTTCATGGTGCTCGTGTCGAGCACTCTGCGCGAAGTGGACGCCGAGGCTGCGCTATTTGGTCATGCGGGCGCCGACGGGCTGATCAGCCAGGTGGGCGACGGAACGTTGTTCATCAATGAAATCGGTGATCTCCCGGCGTCGGCGCAAAGAGCCTTGCTCGGCTTGCTCGAGACCCGAAGTTACTCGCGGCTCGGAGAGGGCAAAGCCCGTCCCTTCCAGGCGCGCATCGTCTGCTCGGCCCAGCCCGATATCGAGCAGGGTGTCGTGCGTCGTGATTTATTGGCGCATTTGAGCGCCATCGTGGCGCGCGTACCTTCGCTGCGGGAGTACGCCGAAGACGTTCCGGATCTGCTCAGGCACTACGTCGATCGCCTGGTCGATGGCGAGGGGCTCGGATTCCGGCGCTTCAGCATCGCGGCGCAGAATCGTCTGCGAAATTATCCGTGGCCCGGCAACGTTCAGGAACTGCGAACGATGGTGCGTCGTCTACTTCTGCAGGGCGGAGGCGAGGAAGTCTCGCTCGACGACATCGAGCGGGAACTCGCACAGGTTGCGCCCTCGACCGAGACGCTGGTCAAGCAAGATCTGCTAGCGCTGGGTTTGCGCGAGGCGAGAGAACATTTCGAGCGAGCCTATTTGCAGCAACAGCTTTTGCTGTGCCACGGCAAAGTGGGGCAGCTCGCCAAGCGAGTCGGAATGGAGCGGACCCACCTCTACCGGAAATTGCGCGCGCTTGGCGTCGATTTCCGCAGCATGCCGGACGACATCGAAACCTAATCGCCGACGCGAATCACGACCGCATCGATCTCCGCGCGCTGCAAAGCGGCTCGAGTTCGGTTGAGATCACCAAGATTGCTGACTGGTCCGATGCGAACCCGGTGCAGCACGTCGTTCTCCATCGCGATCCGTTGGACGGCTGATTGCACGCCGAGGCGCAGCAACTTTGCTTGCAGCCGCTCGGCTTCTTCCAGATTTTTGAACATGCCGAGCTGAAGCACGTACACCCCGGGTCGCTCGATGGGGGTGTTCGGTACGGTGGGTAAGGGTGCCTTGGGATCGGTCGTCGCGACGACCACCTCGCTCTTGGGGAGCATCCCGTAAAAATCGTATTCGCGCTCGGGTTCGGCCGTCGTCGCTGCGACAGGATCGCGTCGAACCGGACGAGGAGTGGCCTCCGTTTCTTCGGCCGCCCGTACTGCATCCTTCAAGGCTTGCTGCTGCCAGAAGAAAACGCCGACCGCCACGGCAAGACCTGCCGCGAGACCTGCGAAAAACTCGTTCGAAAAGTTGAAATCGCTGCCGCCGCGGCGACCTGCACGCTTGAAGTCCCGGCCGATCGGCGTCTTGCTCACATCGACTCCGGAGCCGAAGCGCCGAGTATGGCGAGTCCATTTCGCAGTACCCGCTGTACGGCGAGCAGCGCGTAGACGCGCGCACTGCGCACATCCGCCTCGGGAACGAGTACGCGTTCGGCGTTGTAGAAGGCGTGCAACGTGGTCGCGAGTTCTCGCAGGTAGTGCACGAGAGCATGGGGCGCGCGCTGCGAGGCCGACTGCTGGATGACCTCGGGATAACGAGACACGCACGAGAGCATGGCTTCGGCTTGCTGACCCGCGAGCAGGGAGGCACCTCGCTCGAGGACGATATGGCGCGTGCTTTCGGAGTCGTATGCGAAGCCGCGCGCGGTGAGCTCCTTCATGACGCTTGCCACGCGAGCGTGCGCGTATTGCACGTAGAACACGGGGTTCTCGTTCGTCTTCGACTTTGCCAGGTCGAGATCGAAGTCGAGTGACTGATCGTTGCTGCGCATCAAATAAAAGATGCGACAGGCATCGTTGCCGACTTCCTCGCGCAACTGGCGCAGCGTGACGAAGTTTGCCTCGCGCTTGCCCATCGACATCTTGACGCCGTTGCGGAACAGCGCGACGAGCTGGATCAGCGGCGCTTCGAGGCAATCGCCGGGATGACCGAAGGCCTGAAGACCACCGCGTACTCGGGTGACGTAACCGTGATGATCGGCGCCGAGCACGTCGATGAGCATGTCGAAGCCGCGTTCGCGCTTGTCGAGATGATAGGCGATGTCGGAGGCAAAGTAGGTCTTGACGCCGTTTTCTCTGACGACGACACGGTCTTCATCGTCGCCGAATTGGGTGGCCTTGAACCATTCGGCGCCGTCTTTCACGTAGAGCAGATCTTTGGCGCGCAAGCGCTCGAGCGCGCGCTCGACAGCGCCGCCTTGGGCGAAGGCGCGCTCGGAGATCCAGTTGTCGTAGTGGACACCGTAGCCATCGAGATCGTTGCGGATCTCGGCAAGCATCGCGGCGATGCTCGACTCCAGCATCTGCTCCCACGCGGCCTCGCCAATGAGATGGCGGCACCGGGCGATCAGTGCATCGATGTGCTTTTCTTTGTCGCCTTCGGGCGCATCGGCAGGCAGTCCTGCGAGCACCGTCGCTGCCGGGTGTCGAAGTGCGAGGCCCTCTTTCTGATGCAACGCGACGGCGACGGGTCGGATGTAATCGCCTCGGTAACCGTTTTCCGGAAACTTCAGGCTCTCTCCGCAGACTTCGAGGTACCTGATCCAGACGGATACCGCGAGAATCTCGGTCTGCCGACCGGCATCGTTGATGTAGTACTCGCGAGTGACGGCATCGCCTGCTGCGGCGAGCAAATTTCCGAGAGCATCACCGAAGGCGGCTTGGCGACCGTGACCCACATGCATGGGTCCCGTGGGATTGGCCGAAACGAATTCGAGGAGGACCTTGCGCGGATGCTCGGAGCGCTGACGTCCGTAGGACTCGCCCTCGTCGTGAATGCGCACGAGCTCGCGCGCATAGAGATCTTTGGCGAGGAAAAAATTGATGAACCCCGCACCTGCGACCTCGACGCGTTCGACGATGGGCGAAGCAGGCAGGGCAGCGATGATGGCTTCAGCGATCACTCGGGGCGGTTTACCCGCAGCCTTGGCGAGTCGCATGGCGATGTTCGAGGCGAAGTCGCCATGCGCGGAATCGCGCGCCCGATCGAGGACGATCATTTGTGGATCGACGGGACCGGAGAGCAGCGAACCCTCGAGAGATTGCAGCGCCCGCTGCAGCAGGTTGTGCAGGTCTTCTTTCACGGGCGCGATTCTACCGGGTCAGAAGAGTTCGAGCGGGTCGACATCGAGCGCCCAGCGAACCCGCCGCGCCTCGGGCAGTGCCTCGAGGTCCGGCAGCCATTGCTCGAGCAGGCGATGCAGCGACCCTCGATCGGTACTCTCCAAAAGCAGCTGCGCATGGTGACGGTCGGCACGTCGGGCCATCGCGGCCGGGGCGGGCCCCAGCAATCGGACCGAGCCGGAGCGTCGGCGATCGGTATCTGCTCGAATCGCACGAGCGAGCGGCTCTGCCGCACGCCGTGCCGCTTCGAGAAACCGGATCGCCGTTTCCGCCTCCAGGGCGGACGCGCGCAGTGCGACTAGTCGGGAGAACGGTGGCCAGGCGGCGACTCGACGTTCTTCGAGAGCCGCCGAAGCGAAGGCGTCGTAGCCGCCGCCAAGCAAACCCGATAGCAAGGGGTGCTCGGGGTATTCGGTCTGGATCAGCACTTCGCCCGGACGGTTCGCCCGCCCGGCGCGCCCCGCGACCTGGACGATGGTTTGCGCAAGACGCTCGGCGGCACGGAAGTCGGTACTGAATAGGCCTTGGTCTGCATTGAGCACGACGACCAGGGTGAGCGACGGAAAATCGTGCCCCTTCGCCACCATCTGAGTCCCCACCAAAATTCGCGCCTCGCCACCAGACATTCGGGCCACCACGGCTTCGAGTTCGTCGCTGCGACGCACGACGTCGCGATCGAGTCGGGCGATGCCGACTCCGGGAAAGGTCTCGGCGAGACTTTCTTCGACGCGCTCGGTGCCTTGTCCGACCGTCTTTACGGCATAACCGCATTGAGGACATTGGCGCGGCAAGTCGCGATCCGCGCCACAGTGGTGGCAGCGCAGCCGCGCCGCCTGGCGATATACCGTCATGCGCGCATCGCAGGACTGACAGGGCGCGACCCAACCACAGGCCGTGCACGCGAGCGTGGGCGCATAGCCCCGTCGATTGATGTACACGAGCACCTGACCTTCCGCGGCTAGATGACGCTGGATGGCCGATACGGCGGTGGTCGACAGACCCGCATGCACGCGCTCCTGACGCAGGTCGACGAGGCGCAAGGTCGGGGGCGATGCCGAGGCTGCGCGATCGGGCAGCGAAAGACGCGTGAGTCTCCCGGACGCTGCGTTGTACAGCGATTCGAGCGAAGGGGTCGCCGATCCGAGCACGATCGGGATATCGAGGAAATGGGCGCGAACGAGGGCGAGATCTCGGGCCGAATATCGGAATCCGCCCTCCTGCTGTTTGAACGACGCATCGTGCTCTTCATCGACGATGATGATTCCGAGTGACGGAATGGGTGCGAAGACCGCCGAGCGCGTGCCGATCACCAGTTGTGCATGGCCACTGTGGGCGGCGCGCCACGCAGAGAGTCGCTCGGAGTCCGTCAGCCCGGAGTGCAGTACGGCCAAAGGCGTTTGCGGAAATCGTCTCGCAAACCGGCCCACGAGCTGCGGCGTAAGGCCGATTTCCGGCACCAGCACGAGTACGCGACGACCCGCTTGCAACTGCTCCTCGGCGAGCCGCAGATAGACCTCGGTCTTGCCGCTGCCCGTGACGCCATGCAGTAGCCATGCGTGATATTGCGTCACGCCTGCCGATTGGATGGTCTCGAGCACCTGGCTCTGCTGCGCGGAGAGCTCAGGCCGAATGTCTGGCGCGCCGGAGTTTTCCGTTACCGCCCGCTTGCTCGAGACCGCGAGCGCATCGCGCGATGCCGAGATCAACCAATTTCGCTTGGCCAGCGCCTTTGCGGCGTCTCGCCAACCGGGCAGTCGTTCGTTCAGCTCTGCGATATCGAGACCCTGAGTGCCTGCGGCGACGAGTTGTTCGAGAAGCTCACGCTGTTTCGGTGCTCGTTTGGGTTCGCCCGCCTCGAGTGCGGCGATGCCGCCGTCGGTGGCCGCCCAGTATTCGGTCTGAGAGACGAGCGGAGCGCCTTCGCGCAACAGCTTGGGCATGGCCGCGGCGACCACCTCGCCGATCGGATGGTGGTAGTAGTCCGCCGCCCATCGCAGTAGCCGCAGGAGAGGAGCGTCGAATGTGGGGTCCACATCGAGGGTTCTTGAGATCGACTTGAGCTTGGACTCGTCGACCTCCGATTCGGATTCCATCGAGATCGCCACGCCGACGAGTTGGCGCCGTCCGAAGGGCACGGAGACGCGGCTGCCGAGCGGCGGCACTGGGCAATCGACCCCGATCAGATAGTCGAACGTCCGCCGCAGCGGCGTGTCGAGGGCCACCCGACAGATCGCCGGTTTCGGCCCCCGGGATTTGTCCACAGAGGGTGTGGATAACGTTGTGGATAGTGAGCTTTTCAAGCGAAAAATTGCCGCGTTTTCTACGGATTTTCGTTGGCTTGGTTAAAGATTGACCAGATCAAAAAAATATCAATTAAATCAATATCTTAAATAGGCGTGTACGACTTTTCGGACACTCTTATGACGCATTTGTGAAACTGTTTCTCCGCGACTTCGTGCAAGTCACTGATTTACCGTGAACTACTCCAGTTCGTGAGCGTCACACCCACGATCGCCACGAGGCCCCCGACCAGCATCGAGACCAGCAAGGGTTCGCCCAGCAGGAGTGTGCTGAACGATACGCCGAACACGGGGACAAGATTGTTGAAGACCGCGGTACGCGCTGCTCCCAGGCGTTTAAGGCCCTCGGCGTACCAGACAAAGGCCAGCGCGGTCCCTCCGGCACCAAGATAGACGATCGACGCCCAAGCCGCGATGGACACTTCGTTCGCCTGCCAGCCGTCCCACTCGAACGGCATGCCGGCCGTCAGCATCAATGCACCCCAGAGCGTGGTGACCGTAGTGATCGCGAGCGGCGATGCGGCGGCTTCTCCGTCGAGGGCGTAGCGGCCAACGACCGTGTAGATCGCCCAGCAGCACGCGCCACCTAGCATGAGCCATTCACCGCGTCCCACTCGCTGCAGCAACAGGGAGGGATCACCCTTCGACAGCACGATCCAGACACCCGTCAGCGCGAGGAGGATGCCGAACCAGCGATGACGTTGCAGCCGCTCTCCGAATACGAGCGCCATGGTGAGCGCGGTCAGGATCGGGTTGAGCGCGACGACGAGAGCCGTGCGGCCCGCCGGGATCAGCTCCAGCGCTCCGAGGAAGAGCAGGTTGTAGAACACGAGACCGAAGAGCGCGAGCAGGGCCGTGAAGCCGAAGTCCCGAGGCCTAAGCCGAGGCAGTCGCCCTTCGATGGCGATGAGTAGCGGGGCAAGGATGGCGAACGCCACCCAGAACCGCAGCGCCGATACGGTGAAGTGCGGAAGCTCGGGTGCCGCGACGCGACCGGCGATGAAGGTACCGCCCCAGAGCGCGGCGACGCCTGCTAGCCGAAAGTAGAGACTGTTCACGATGGCGAGTGTGTCACCACTCGCTCTCGCCAGGCGACATAGAGGCCTGCAGCGATGACGAGGGAGGCGCCGCTCAAAATGACGGTGCCCGGCAACACCGACCAGACCACCCAGTCGATGGCAATTCCCCAGAGCAAGGCGGTGTACTCGATCGGCGCGACGACGGCGGCCGGCGCATGACGAAAGGCCTCGGTGATGTAGTGCTGACCCACCGCCCCCAAACCTCCGACGGCTACGATGACCCACCAGTCGGTGGGTCGGATCGCCACCCATGTGGGCACCGCGAGCGCGCCCGCGACGAGCGTCACGCTGATCAAAAACGTGAAGACCATGGTCGAGGAGCGCTCGGTGCGCGTGAGGACGCGCGCCGTGACGGAGGCGAGGGCGTAACACAGCGCCGAGACCGCCGCGGCCAATCCGGCAATCAGCGGCAAGCCGTCGGGGCGGGGTCGAAGAATGACGAGCACGCCGACGAGTCCGATCACGATGGCGAGCCAACGTCCTCCATCGACCTTCTCGCCGAGCCACCACGCGGCAAGTGCTGCGATGAGCAACGGAGCGGCCATGTAGATCGAGTACACCGAGGCGAGTGGAGCCTCGCGCAGAGCGAGCACGAAGGTGCCCAACATGATGACGCCGAGTGCGCCGCGAGCCAGATGCAGACCGAGACGCGTCGGTTTGAGCTCATGAAGACGACCCGAGTACCACAGCGGAACGAGCACGAAGGGCAACGAAGCCGCGCCGCGAATTGCAGCGACTTGCATGGGCGGGTAATACGCGGCAAATAGTTTGAGCAGCGCATCCATGAACGAAAACGCTGCGACGGCGATGAACATCGCCGCGAGACCTCGTCCGTTTGTCGTCATCGTGTGGAGCTCGCAGCTCCGCTCTTGACCACTTCACCGCCCTTGAGCACGACACTCACGCGCTCGAGTGCGCGGATATCGGCCAGTGGATCATCCTCGACGGCGATCAGATCGGCATAGGCGCCAGTCGCGAGCGTACCGACCCGGCCGGCGAGGCCCAGAGCATCGGCGCTGTTGATCGTGGCGGCCTGGATCGCCTGCATGGGCGTCATGCCGTAGCGCACCATCACGGCGAGCTGCTTTGCGTTATCGCCATGCGGGTAGATTCCCGCGTCGGTGCCGAGCGTCATGCGGATGCCCGCCTTCAGCGCACGCTCGAAGTTGCGCCGCTGGATTTCGCCGATCATGGCATCTTTGCGAATGAATTCCGGCAGCTCGCCGCGACGCTTCGATTCGGTCTGAGTGTAGTCGGTGTTGTAGATATCCATCGAGAAGTAGACCTTGTACTTCTTCGCGAGCTCGAGGCCCTCATCGTCGATGAGGCTGGCGTGCTCGATCGAGTCGACACCCGCGCGCAGCGCGACCTTGATGCCGCTCGCTCCGTGGGCATGTACGGCGACTTTTCGTCCATGCATTTTTGCTTCATCGACCAGCGCCGCGACTTCCTCCGGCGTGAACTGCTGCATGCCGGGCTGAGTCCCTTTCGAGAACACGCCTCCCGTGCCGCAATATTTGATGACGTCGGCGCCGTAGCGCACGTTTTGTCGAACGGCTTTTCGCACTTCGTCGGGGCCATCTGCAGTACCGAGCGAGGTTTGTCGAAATTCCGGCGCGAGTAAGTTGCTGCCGCAGTGGCCGCCGGTGATGCCGATGCCTGGACCGGAGACGACGAGGCGCGGTCCGATGACGTCTCCGGCATCGATCGCATCGCGCAACGCGACATCGGCGTAGCCGTCAGCGCCGAGATTTCGCACCGTCGTGAATCCGGCGAGCAGCGTGCGACGGGCATTGGCCGCACCGATCAGGGCGATACGAGGAATCGAGAGTCCGAGTCGCTGGTAACGGAGGATCGACGGATCCGAGGTGAGGTGGGTGTGGGTGTCGATGAGGCCGGGAAGCACCGTGGAACGCGAGAGGTCGAGTACCTTCGGGCAGTCTCGAAGTGCAGCATCACTGGCCGGGGACACACCTAGGATAGTTTCGCCCCCGATACGGACGACCTGATCGCGTAACACCACACCGCGGTCGGGGTCGATGAGGCGACCGACCTTCAAGGCAAGCTGGCAGCTCGGGGGGGCCGCTGCCTCCAGAGGAGCCTCCGCTTGGGCGGTCGGGAAGCCAAAACCGATGATCGTCAACCACAGCAAGTGAAGGGCGCTGAAGGAGCGGGAGCGTAAACTTTGATGGGCGTTCATGGCCACGCATCATAAGGTACGGCGGCCTGGACCAAGCTTTGACGCGGTAAAAATACACAAAAAAGGCTACTAACAACGACCAGTAAATTTGGCCCAGATCGCCGCACAGGAGTTCGGGAGTCAGTTATGGTTATTCGATCCAATTCCGACCCATTTGGGACGGGGCTGCATTAAAAAAACAACAAATAGTCGGAGCGTCCAAGAGTGGATTCTTTGAGCAAATCAGACCGGGTCAAAAAACCACGGTCCGAGCCTATTATTCGCCACCTCCATCTCACCCCGGCGCTGGTCCTCGCGGCCCAGCACGAGACCGTGTCCATCTCCGAATTGGTGATGGTCATGGGTTTGAACGGCCTGGGTGGAGATCGGGCGTGCCGCAAACTCCTCCATCGTCTGCACCGCCTAGGCTTGCTCGTCATCGAGGTCGGCAAGCGAGACGATCGTCGAGAGAAGTCTGTTGGCATCTCAACCGATGCGCGAAAGGTGTTGGGTGAGCTTCGGACCCACCTCGAGTCGATGACGCTCTAGCCGTCCCTGCGCGTCAGGGCTCGTCGATGCCGTATCCGCGCGACTTCATGCGCGCAAGGACGCCGTTGCGTCCAAAAAGTTCATCGATCGGAACGACCGCCAGCGCGACGTCGTGTTTCTCCACCGCTTCGACCGCGAGGCGAAACCATCCATCCTCGAACTGCTGGCGGATTCCGGCGATCTTCGGGCTCTGCTGCAGGGCCGACCAACAGGCTTCACGCTGCTCCGAGGCGTTCGGCGAACGCAGCAGGTCGATGTCCCCGACCGACCAGGCCTCGGCTTTGCGCCGCGCGGCATCGAGGTCGCTCTCCATTCGAGAGAGGGTTGAGCGGATGCAGGCCAGTTCCGCTTCTTTCGAGATTTTTCCGACTTCTGCCAAAGCGCCCTTGGGATCGTCGATGACGATGGTCGGAACGACGATCGGGACCTTTCGTGCCTTGGCGAGCTTTTCGACTTGGCGACTTACGTCGTTTCGGCCGGTCAGTCCGCTGCGAGAGAGGGCCTCACGCCAAAGTTCTCCGGCTGCGATGAGGGGACGACGTTTCAGCATGTCGCGTTCGCGCGGCGCGTATTTTTGTCTTAGCGCCTCGAATCGACCGAAGACGTCGGGAGGGAGGACCGCCTCGAGAGACTGCTTCTCTTCGTTACCGCGCAGCTTGCGGTACTGCATGTAGAGTTGGACAGCGGTGATCGGCCCGATGTCGGCGTCGACGTCACTGCGGGCGGGGATGACCTGCTTGGCTCGTGCGAGGACGCTCTCGACTTCTCGGGATCGCCACTGCAATTTTTTGGGGAGCGGGCTCAGGGTGCCGAGCAGATACAGGGTGTTCTCGCCGTTACGTACCTTCCAGAGCCCTGGACCTGCGGCTTCGCCGAAGATGGTGACTTCCTCGATTTCATCCGGGACGCTTTCCTCGAGCGAACCCGTCTCGTCGACCGGCTCGGCAGGCGGATCCGCGGCTTGGGCGAACACGCCGGACGAGCCGAGGAGTGCCGCCAAGAGCCATGTGAAAATCGAGAGGGAGTGAGTCATGGTGTGACCAATGAGACCGGTCCGCCGCCAACGAGTTCGGAACCGTTGAATGTTGTAACAAAACTACCGTAAATTACATCGGAGATGTCGAGTCTGGATCACCAAGAGTTCGGGATCGTCGCGCGCCCTGCGGAAGGGGTGCCGCTGCACCAGCATGTGCTTCGAACCGACGTGGCCGGCATGCCCCTCGAATGGATCGACTACCGCGAAGCCGCGCGGCTCTACCACCAGGACCAGATCGCCTACACCTGCGGTACCCCATTGTTCCGCTTGTATGGGGGCACCAATGCGCTGACGGGCCGCCGGACCATCCTCGAGGTCAACTCCATCATCGCCACGGTGGGTCAGACCGGCAATCCGGGACATCTGCGCAATGATTACGTCCCGCCCCTCAACAACCAGACACTGTTCAGGCGCGATGCCTTCCTCTGTCTGTATTGCGGCGATCGATTCTCGACCCGAGATCTCTCACGCGATCACGTGAGGCCCTTCAGTCAGGGCGGTCGAGATGTGTGGACCAACGTGGTGACCGCTTGTCGCCGCTGCAACAACTACAAAGCGTGGCGCACGCCCGAGCAAGCCAAGATGCAGCTGCTGGCCGTGCCCTTCACGCCGACCTACGCGGAATACATTTTTTTGAAAGGCCGGCGCGTGCTCTTCGATCAGATGGAATACCTGCTCGCGCATTTCCCGCGCAGCAGTCCGTTGCACGGCCGTATCAAGCATCTGATGGCCTGACCGCCGTCTCGGGTCTCCTCGTGGCGTCGCGGTCGATGCTGTGGCCGGTACAATGAGGCGTGGTTTACCTCGTCGACGCCTCGGTATACGTGTTTCGTGCCTATTACTCGCTGCCGCCCGACATGGTGGACCACGAGGGTAATCCGGTTCATGCGCTATTCGGGTTCGCACGCTTTCTCGGCGACCTTCTGGAGCGTGCCAAGCCGCGTTACCTCGCGGTGGCCTTCGACGAGAGCCTCGCGACGTCGTTTCGCAATCGGATCGACCCGTCTTACAAGGCGAACCGTGAGCCGGCTCCACCCGACCTCAAGTTGCAGTTCGAGCGCTGCAGGGAGTTTTGTCGGCATCTGGGCGTCGCGGATTTCGGCAGTGGCGAATACGAGGCCGACGACATCATCGGCACCTTGCATGCGCGATTCCGTGCCGAAGGCATGCCCGCCACGGTCGTGACGCGCGACAAAGATCTCGCCCAGCTCATCCGCGAGGGAGACATTTATTGGAATTACACCGAGAACCAGCGACTGACTTACGATCAGATCGAGTCGCGTTTCGGTGTGACACCCGAACGCTATGCCGACTACCTCGCCTTGACGGGCGATGCCGTCGATAACATTCGCGGCGTTCCGGGCGTCGGACCCAAGACGGCAGCAGCGTTGTTGCGCGACTTCGTATCGCTCGAGGAACTTTACGACAATCTCGATGCCGTCGCGCAGCTGCCGATCCGTGGCGCTGCCAAGTTGCCCGAAAAACTCGTGCGCCATCGAGACGAAGCCTTCCTTGCGCGCCGACTGACGGAGATCGTTCGAGACATGCCTCTCGAAGTGGATCGAAACGCCCTGCGGCCGAGGGCGCCCGATCTCGATTCTTTGACGGCTTTCTTCGATCGTCAGAACTTCGGATCGACCTTGCGCAAACAGGGCGAGCGCCTTGCCGCGCTGGCTGGCGCGGGCGCCGGGTGATCGCCGCATGAATTGGCGTTTTTACCTTCCTCAGCGTTGGCCCATGTGGGCGGCGCTAGGGCTGCTCAAATCGCTCGCGCGTCGCGATTATCCCTCGTCACTGCAATTTGGCAGGCGACTCGGGGAATTCGCGAGGCGATTGCCCCTGCCTCAGAAAAAAGTCGTACGCCGGAACATCGAGTTGTGTTTTCCGGAGATGCCGGCCGCGGAGCGCGAGGACTTGCTGAAGCGGCATTTTCACGAGGCCGGTATTTCGCTGCCCGAGACGGCCCTCGCGTGGTTCATGCCGCGCGAGCAGCTGCTCTCGCTCGTCCGTTTCGAGGGACTCGAAGAATTCGACCGTCTGGTCGCTTCGGGCCGAGGCGTCATTTTGCTTGCGGCGCACTTCACCACGCTCGAGATCGGCGCGCGCTTCATCACGGCTGCACGCCAGGTCCACGCGGTATACAAACCATCGAGCGATCCGCTGCTCAGCGAGTTTTTCCGAAAATATCGCGGAGCCGTCGCCGCCAGCATGATCGCGAGTGACGATATCCGGGCCATGGTGCGCGTGCTGAAGGCGGGTGGAGCCGTGTGGTACGCGCCCGATCAAGCATTCCGCGCCAAAGGCGCAGAGATGGTGCCATTCTTCGGAATTCCCGTTGCGACGAATACGGCCACGTCGCGGCTCGCGCGACTCACGGGGGCTGCAGTTCTGCCGTATTTCGTCGAGCGCTTGCCGGCAGTGCAGGGCTATGTCGTGCGCATCGGGCCGGCACTCGAAGATTTCCCCGGGCCCGACAGCGTGTCCGACACGCTGAGGCATCACGAATTGATCGAAGCGGAGATCCGACGTTTGCCTGCGCAATATCTTTGGCTGCACAAGCGGTTCAAAGGCTTGGGTCCGGAGTATCCTGTCCGTTATTGATTTTCAGGGTTCATCGATGAGTCAGAACAACATCGAGTCGGTGCTTCACGAAGCCAGGGTTTTCCCTCCCGATCCGGTTTTCGCAGGGAGAGCTCGAGTCGGGGTGAATGACCTCGATGCGCTGCATCGACGAGCCGAGTCCGACCCCGTCGGCTATTGGGCCGATCTTGCTCGCTCCGAAATCGATTGGCACAAGCCCTTCACCGAAACGCTCGACGATACCTCGGCGCCCAATTACCGCTGGTTCGCCGATGGCGAACTCAATGCGTCCTACAACTGCCTCGATGTGCACCTTTCCGAGCATGCAGATCGAACGGCGATCATTTTCGAAGGCGAGCCGGGCGACGTCAGGCGCCTGAGCTATCGCGAATTGCACATTGAGGTATGCCGGTTCGCCAATGCGTTGAAGGCGAGAGGAATACGTCGCGGCGATCGTGTGGTCATCTACATGCCGCTCGTGCCCGAGGCGGTGATCGCCATGCAGGCCTGCGCCCGCATCGGTGCGATCCACTCGGTCGTATTCGGCGGCTTCTCGGCGGTTTCTTTGAAAGACCGGATCGAAGACGCTGGTGCGTGCTGCGTGATCACGGCGGACGGCGGGCGTCGAGGCGGCAATGTCATCGAGCTCAAGGCGGCCACCGACAAAGCGCTTCTCGAAGGCTGCCCCACGGTCGAGACGGTATTCGTGTTGCAACGCACGGGCGACGCCGTGCCGATGCAGGCAGGCCGCGATATCTGGTGGCACGAGGCGATCTCCGGCCTTTCCGACCAATGCGAGCCCGAGTGGGTCGATGCCGAGCACCCGCTATTTTTGCTGTACACCTCGGGTTCTACCGGAAAGCCGAAAGGCATCCAGCACTCGAGCGCTGGCTATCTGCTCGGCGCCAAGATGACGAGCCGCTGGGTATTCGACCTGCGCGTCGATGACGTGTTCTGGTGTACGGCGGATGTCGGCTGGATCACCGGACACAGCTACGTGGCCTATGGGCCACTCGCTGCCGCAGCAACGATCGTGATGTACGAGGGTGCGCCGACCTATCCCGATGGCGGGCGATTTTGGAGCATTTGCGAGCGTCACGGTGTGACCGTGTTCTACACGGCGCCGACAGCGATTCGTGCGCTCATGAAACTCGGTGAAGACATTCCCGCGAAATACGATCTGTCAAAGATCAGGTTGCTCGGCAGTGTAGGCGAGCCGATCAACCCCGAGGCCTGGATGTGGTACCACCGTGTGATCGGGCGCGAGCGATGTCCGATCGTCGACACGTGGTGGCAGACCGAGACCGGGGCGATCATGATTTCGCCCATTCCGGGCGTTACCTCGACCAAGCCGGGTTCCTGTACGCGGCCGCTACCGGGTGTGTTCGCCGATATCGTCGATGACGAAGGGCGCAGCGTGACGACGCCGGATGCCGGCGGATATCTCGTGATCCGCAAACCCTGGCCATCGATGCTGCGCACGATTTGGGGTGACAACGAGCGCTACCTGAAAACTTATTGGGAGAAATTCCAGAACAGGTTCTATGTCGCAGGCGATAGCGCGCATCGCGATGCCGACGGATATTTCTGGATCATGGGGCGTATCGACGATGTGCTCAATGTCGCCGGCCATCGTCTCGGTACCATGGAAATCGAGTCGGCGTTGGTGGCACATCCGCGCATCGCCGAAGCCGCAGTGGTCGGCAAGCAGCATGAAATCAAGGGCGAATCGGTATTTGCTTTCGTGGTATGCCGCGGCGAGCGACCGACGGGCGATACCCGCGTGTTCGAAAAAGAATTGCGGGATTGGGTTACCGAGCAACTCGGCGCCATCGCCAAGCCCGATGACATTCGCTTCGCCGAGAATCTCCCGAAAACACGATCGGGAAAAATCATGCGTCGACTATTGCGTGCCATCGCGCGCGGCGAACCGATCACTCAGGACGTGAGCACCCTCGAGAACCCGGCCATCATCGACCAGTTGCGCGGTCTCGGCTGAACGCGGCGATCGCCGTATCCGGAAAATCCGTGAACACGGCATCGACACCGAGTTCGGCGAACGCTCGGTATTCTGCTGCAGGATCGCCGCCGTAATCGGCCGCGAGGTGCATGGCTTCGTTCCGAAAGGTCCACGGATGAACCTGCAAGCCCGCAGCGTGAGCCAACTTTACGAAGGCGGTCGGTGCGACAGTTCGTCGGCTGCGTTCCGTCGTATCTTCGGCGTCGGTGCGACGCGTGCCGATCAGATGGCGCTTCCAGGGTCCCAAGCCATCGACGTACTCGCGAAACACGGCAAACGTCTCGGGCGTCGTGAAGTCCTGCGGAATATCGCCTTGAGGGTAAAGCTCGCAATTGCCCGATGAGCTCCATCGAGGCCGAGGGGCGACGCTGCCATCGTCGCGGAGCTCACCGCCATCGAGCAACTGAATGAGTCGAACGTCGGTGCGCGACCGAAGCCATCTCAGGTTTCCCGACTCGAACGACTGAATGAATACAGGCGAATCACGGTGAGTCCAGCCGGCAGCGTCGAGTGCTGCGAGTAGCCGAGGTTCCAGAGGAAGACCGAGTTCGCAATGCCAAGTGGGATGCTTGGTCTCCGGATAGATCCCGATCGTCCGTCCGCGCGCTTTCGACTCGCGCTCGGCGAGATCGATGATCTCCTCAAGCGTCGGAATCGAAAATTGACCATCGAATTCTTTGGAACGATCCAGTCTCGGCTGGATCGCGCGGAGCGTACGCAACTCCGCCAGAGTGAAATCGACGGTGAACCAGCCGGTCACCGTCATTCCATCGAGGGTCAGGGTTCGTTTTCTGTCGGCATACTCCGGGCGACTCGCGACGTCCGTCGTCGCGCCGATCTCGGGCTCGTGACGCGCGACGAGGTATCCATCACGGGTCGACACGAGGTCGGGCTCGATGAAGTCGGCGCCCATTTCGATGGCCAGCCGATACGCCTCGAGCGTGTGCTCCGGTCGATAGCCGGAGGCTCCGCGATGGGCGATGACGAGCGGTGCGGCCACCGAGTTAACCGTGGCGATCATTGACAAAAAAACGCTAAAAAAACTGCCCGCACCGCGCATGGTTCGAGACTACGAAATCTGCATGACGAAGAGGTGACGTCGGCAGTCATGCGACAGTTCGCGCCGGCGAGAGGGACTTGGCGAGCACGACGAAGCGAAGATCAGGCCGTTTTGGTTCGCCGAAGCGAGCGTCACCATACGGAAAGGCGGCGGTCTCGCCCGTTTTCGAGTAACCCCGCCGCTCATACCAGGCGATGAGTTCGGGACGTTGTTCGATGACGGTCATGGTGATCCGAGAGGCGTTCCATGACCGGGAGACGAACTCTTCGGCTCCCGCCAACAAACCTTTACCGAGCCCGCCCGATTGAAGCGTGGGTTCGATGGTCAGCATGCCGAGGTAGGCGCTCTTGTCACGTCGTTCGAGTTGGACGCAGGCCACGAGACGACTCGAGCGTTCATGTACCAGCATCGCCCGATCACCGGCGGTCTCTCCGCGTTTGATGAACTCGCTCAGCGCGTCTTCGTCGGTCCGCTGACCCCCTAGCAGATCTGCTTCGGTCGTCCAGCCGATGCGACTGCTGTCACCGCGATAGGCCGAGTTCACGAGCGCGACGAGTGCGCGAGCATCACTCGGTCGGGCAACGCGCGTGGCGAGGGGAGGAGTTTGCGTCATCAATCCTCGGCGATTTTCCCGCGGGTCTCGGCCATCTGCCGACTACCCATTCTTAGGTCGAGACGGCGATTGAACTCCTCGGGCCCGAAGGCGCGCTGTGCGAGCACGTTCATGGGATCGGTGCGGTAACCCACCTCCCGAACGTAATGGTCGTAGCGTTGCTGCTCGAGTCGCTCCTCGCGAGAGAGGGGTTGACGATCGGCTTCGTCCAGCCATTGGAACCAGCGACCCACGAATTCTTCGAGGTACGACTCGCAGGTCGCGATGTTTTCTTCGTTTAGATCGCCCATCACGCTCGTACACACTGGTGACATCAGTCCGCGCAGGTAAGTGCCGTGGCTCCAGTTCCAGGTGAAATTTGGCAGTCCCCTGAAACGGATCGCACTGGCATTGGCCGGCTCGTAGTAGTGATTCACATAATCGAGATTCATGCGCAGATCGACACGCGGCGTGTAGTCTGCATAAAAGAAAAGTTTGGGCACGGTTCCGAAAATGATCACGAGGTGCGGCACCCGATTTTGCTGCGACAGAAAAACCGTCGCGTTCATATCGAGCAGACTGGCTTTCCGGTTGCCGAGCCACGAGTGCACCAACCACTCGACGCGCGGGCCCGTCCATGCGTTGAAGGAGCCTTCCATCGACTTGTCGAGCGACGTGAAGTATTCGTGACCCTCGGTCGCCGGGTGCTTGCCGACCGTAAATCTTTGCTTGACGCGATCGACGATCCCGGAGTGGATGCCCCAGCATCTCTCCCACGCGCGACTGACGTCGACGTTCGGCTGCTCGGCAAGAAACTCGGTGATGGTTTTGACGTCGAGCTTGGTGCCCGCGCCTTGCGTGGTGTTGTTCATGTGTGTGGATCCCCCGTTCTTGAGCGGCAAATTAGCCGCTCGCCCGAGGTTCTGCTAGCCTCGGACACATGGATATCGAGCGACGCCAGTTCATCGCAGGGGTCGGAGCCGCCGCGACGCTGCCTCTCTTGTCGTCCTGTTCGCGTGGTGGTGATGACGTTCGTCGTCCCCCCGGTGTGCCTGTCAGCCCTTTCGGCGACGAGAGCACTGCGGAGGAGGTCACGGCAGGGCTCGATCTGCGAGGCAAGACTGCGCTGGTGACCGGTGCAACTTCGGGCTTGGGCCTCGAGACCATGCGCGTACTCGCGCTGCGCGGTGCCCACGTCATCGGCACCGGCCGTACGCTCGAGAAAGCCAAAGCAGCCTGCGAGAGCGTGGAGGGCCGAACTACACCCGTCGCACTCGAACTCGAACGCTGGGAGACGATCGTCAGTGCGACCGATCTCGTCAAGACGCTCGGTATGCCCATCGATATTCTCGTCTGCAATGCCGGCATCATGGCATTGCCGACTCTTGAACGAGTGTATGGGCTCGAGAAGCAATTCGTGGTCAATCATCTCGGCCACTTCATTTTGACGAACCGGTTGTTGCCGCAAGTGCAAGCTGCACCGCGCGGTCGCGTCGTCGTCGTGTCGAGTCTCGGTTATCAGTGGGCACCTGCCGGCGGCATCGAGTTCGACAATCTCGACGGCACGCGCGATTACGTACCCAACAAGATGTACGGGCAATCGAAGTTGGCCAACGGTCTCTTTTCGCTCGAGCTCTCGCGGCGTTTGCGCGAGGCGGGGTCGGTCGCGACCTCGAACTCTGTCCACCCGGGCATCATCCTGACCAATCTCGGTCGACACTTCGATCCGTGGAAGCGGACGATGGGCCGACTGATCGGGTGGACCTTCATGAAGACCATACCGGAGGGAGCGGCGACCACCTGCTATGTGGCAACTGCGGATGCGCTCTCGGGCGTCAGTGGTCACTATTTCGAAGATTGCAATCCGGTGGTGCCCATGGCCGGCAAACACATGGATGACGTCGCCCTCGCACAGCAGCTTTGGCAGAAATCTGCCGAAATCGTCTCGGAGTATCTCGCATGATTCGTATCGGTCTCGTCGCGTTATCTTTGATCGCCGCCAATTTCGCATCGGCTCAGGACATCACCTCCGTTGCGAGCAAGGCGCAGTCCGCTTATTTGTCGGGTAACACGACGGAGCTCGCGCGACTCGCTGCCACGACATCGGCCTGGTCGAAGTCGCAAAACTCCAAAGAGCTCTACACCCACGCTTACGTGCAATTTCGCATTCTCCAATTGGCGATCTACTCCAAGCGCAAGAGCGATGCCGAGCGCGCCGGCGACGCCTGCAACGAGACGCTCGATCTCGCTCTGAAGCGAGACCCGAAATCCGCGGAGGCTCATGCGCTTCAGTCGGCCTGTTATGGGTACCTCGCCAACCTCGGCGGGATGGGCGCCATTCGCAATGGTTCCCGCAGTGGCAAGAGCATCGAGGCGGCACTCGCGCTCGATGCGCGCAATCCGCGTGTCGTACTGATCGACGGTTTCGGTGTCTACTTTCGACCGAAGTTCGTCGGCGGTGACAAAGCCAAAGGTTGCTCACGATTCAAGGAAGCCGCCGCGAGCTTCGATGCGGTGGGTGTCGCAGGCGCACCATCGCCAGCAGGCGTCAGCTGGGGCGCGGCCGAATCGCATTATTGGACGGGTCGCTGCGCGAGCGATGCGGGCGATGCAGCGGGAGCCCGACGTGAATTCGAACGTGCGCTCACCTTGGCGCCGGAGTTCTCTGCGGCAGCGAAAGCTTTGGGTCGCTAGAAGATTCCGGCGGTGAGCCCTTCGGCGAGAGTCGCGCCGAGTTCTCGGCAGCGCTCGAGCGCCGCGGCGTCGGGTTCGCCCACCACGATCACCGGTTCGGTCACGCTCTTCCATCGATAGCCTGCGACGATTCGCTCCACGGCTGAGCGGGTGCCTGTTCCGTCGTTGCCCGCGCTGATGAAAAGTCCCCAGGGGAGTCCGGCCGTTCGGTTTTCGCAGGGGTAGAACGTGCGATCGAAAAAATCTTTGAGCGCACCGGACATGTAACCGAAGTGTTCCGGTGTGCCGAGGATGACCGCTTCGCACCACAGCAGATCGTTGGCGTCGGCGTCCAGCGCTCGACGCTCGCGTACCTCGAGATCCGATGCCGAACCACGTATGCCGCTCGTCACGGCAGCGCGCAGCTTTTCGGTTCGACCTCCCGGATGGCCGCCATGGACGATGAGCAATCGCCGGGTCACTTGGGCTGCCCCTGTTGGTCGAGTCGACCGAGCTGTTTGAACCACTCGAGGGTCATGTCACGTCCCCGCCATGAATTGACGGCGAGTATGACGAGTATGGCGATGAGGCCGCCGAGCCCTGCGAGGGCCATGTCGCGATGGGCGTCCCATTCGTCGCCCTGCGTTCCGAGGAAAGCGGCGCCGAGATCACCGCCATAGACCACCGCCGCTCCCCACTCGATGAGCTCGTACAAGAGCGAGGACGACATCACGAGATCGAGCGGCAAGAAGTAGCTCCAGAATCCGCGAACTTTCGCGAACAAGACGAGAAGTTCTCTGACCGGCAACACGAGCAGAAAGCCATAGGCGAAATGCACGAGTCGATCGTAGTGATTTCGATTGAAGTCGAAGATCTCGCCGACCGACATGCCGCTCAGATTTCGCAGCGCGTCATCGTAAGGAACGAGCGAATAGGTGAAGTGTGCGCCGATCGCATGGAGGCAAAAGAACATGAACAGCAGCGAGTAGGATGGAGTCGAGAGCGGCAATACACGACGTGTTTGCCACAGCAAGATCACGCCGAGGACGAGCAGGGCGTTCTCGAGGAGCCACGTGTCTCGTTCGTACGGGGCGATGGCCAAAGCCATCCAGAGCATCGCGAAGGCGATGGCGAGCGTTTTGAGATACCGGTCTCGGGTCACGATCGAGAGTGTACCCGCGTCGATGGCAGAACCAAGTGTTGCCGTCTCGAACCGTGCGGTTCAATTCTTCTCGACGGTGTAGACCACCTCGGCACTCGATTCTTTGCCCGCTTCGGTGCGCAGCGTCCAGCGGTCGTTGATGCTGTAACGGAGCTTGAGCGTGTTGATGGCTTCTGCCAGCGACACCCCATAACTCACGTAGAGCCGGCTCGAGAGGTACTTCCCGAACACCAGCGAGGTTTCGTTGGCGAGATTTTGCTCGATGCCGACATCCTCGATACCGATACGCTGACCCAGTTGTTGAGCGAGGATCGCTCCGCCCTGAGCGAGCAGGGTGTCGCGACCTGCGTTACCCTGGCCGCCGCTTTGCGCCGACTCGAGCGTGCCGCCGGCGAGGATGAGCGACACCACCTGCGATTGCGGCAGAGAGGGTTCGGAAAAGAAAGTCATCCGCGGATCGAGCAAAGAGCCGCGCACATTCACTCCGGCGCGTACGTCCGGGAATTCCTTCGTCGCCCGAATCTCCACGCCGGGGTCGTTGAGCAGCCCTCCGGAGAAAATCAGACGACCACGCTCGATATCGAGCCGTCGCCCGAGTGCGGCGTACTTTCCTTCCGCGACACCGAGCTCGCCCGTTCCGCGGCTGATGCCATCGACCGTGGTCACGAGATTCAACGACCCTGCGAGACGCCCAGAAAGCCCGAAGGAATCGAGCGTGACGCGTTCACCGAGAGTCAGGCGCAGATTGCTCGAGACCTTGAACGAACTTTCGGGATCGGCGGGCTCGGCCCCGACGAGACGCTCGTCTCCCGAGGTCAGAGTGGCGCCCGTCAAATCGGCAGGGGTGATTCGCGCCGACGGAATGAGCACGGTACCCGTCGCCTCGAGGTTGCGTCCCGCTACCTTGAAGCGCAAATCGGGCGAGGCAGTGATTCGAGCTTCGGGCACGTCTATGACCCTCAGATCCTGCCCTTTTATTTTGAGCTCTCCGTAAGGCTGGCCACCGCGCCAAGTCAGTTCTGCATTGGCCTCGATGCTTCCCTCGCCCGCACGAGCCGAGGCGTCGAGAACGAAGCCGTTATCGATGAGGCGCGCCTCGGCCCGGATCCCGCGCAACGCGAGATTGACTTGGTAGAAGTCGAGCTCGCCTTTCTCGAGTCGCACGACGCCATTCACGAGTGGCGTGCCGAGCGTTCCGCCGATGATCAAGTCGAGAGACAAATCTCCCGCCGAGCGATCGATCTCGGGGACGTACAAATAGAGCAGGGCGAGTGCGGAGGAATCCGCGCGTAACGTTGCCGTGATCGGAAGGTCGCGCCATCCTGAGGAGGCCACGACGTCGCTGGCACGTGGGGCACGAAGTTCGCCTTTCGCTCGTCCGCGCTGATCCGCGGCAACGTCGAGAGTGCCGAAAAGCCCTTGGTCGTTCGACTCGAACACGAGAGATCCCGAGCCGAGCGGGATGAGATCTTGTCGTCCGCCCGCCCGTTGCCAGCGCAATCCCGCCCCCTCGAAATCGGCGCGCGCCGTGCCCCGCGGCAATCCGTCATCGCCGGAGCGAAGGTCGATCGATGCATTGACCGATCCGAGGTACTGGGCTTTTGCCGTCGGAGGAGGCAGGAGACTCGCGATCGGCAAACGTGACGCGACAGCTTCTGCCATCCAGCCCTCATTGGTTCGACTTCCCGAACCGCAAAGCGTGGCGGAGTCGGTCAGGCTCGAGCCTTTTTCGCCTCTGAGGCAGAAGGGGCTCACCGTGATCGAATGGGTCGTGAGGCGGACATCCAGCGTTCGATCGAGCCCCAACAAAATATTATCCGGCAGGCTCAGATCTAAGAGCGACCATCGTTGCGCCCAACCTTGTGCATCGAAGCCTGCATCGCCTTTCGCGTTGAGACTCAGGTCTTCGCCCTTCACGTCGATGTCGAGCGTATGTGCAGCGCTGCGACCGGCGATCGCCACTCGGACTCGATCGGCACGACGTCCGAGAACACGGACCTCATCGGCCTCGATGCGGGCGGAAGCTTTGGCCTCGGCGCCTCCGCTCGGATCGAGATCGACGTCTGCCGAAAGACGTTTGATGGCGAGTTCTCCGAGTGCGATATTTTCGCCACGGGCCTCGAGACGGACCTTCATGGCGTTGGGCGACCCGCGCAGCGAGCCCTCTGCCCGGAGTTTTCCTTTGCCGTTATCGGCGATGACGCCAAGATCATCTGCAAAAATCCGAAATTGAAGATCGTTACGGCGAGACGAAAGACCCCCGTCGAGCTCGAGCCGCAGACCGCCCGCAGCGAAATCGATCTCTTTGAACTGCAGCGTATCGCCTTCGAGCGAGAGTCGTCCTGCTCCGCGCGCCGCCGCGCCGCGTAAACGACCCGTGATATTTTTGACACCGACGTCGATTCGGCCCCCTTTGCCGAAGCCGCGCCCCTCGGCATCGAGGGCAAAGTTCAGTCGCCCCGGCAGAGCGGCGCGTAACTCTCCGGGATTCAAATCGCGAACGAGACCTCCGATCCGCCAACGCTCCTGCGGTCTCCAGGTCACTTCGCCCTTGAGATCGGCTGTTCCGCCGAGCGCGCGTACCGCGATGGTAGACAGTTCGAATCGACCGGGCTCGAGTTTCGCCGTGAGATCGGCGTCGACGCGAGGCAGTGCGCCAATTCGGGCATCGGCTTTTGCGGTGAAGGCGTGCGGGCCTATGCCCCGCAGCGTGAAGCGTCCGCGCTTGCTGTCGAATACGGGCGATCTGTCGGCAAGAGGCCATCGAAGTGTCGTCCACTCGCCGTCGAGATCGAGTACGACACCGTCGTCGGTCGGAGTGAAGGTTCCAGCGACATCGACCTGAGTGCCCGCAGCGAAATGGACGAGCGTGATGCGCCGGGCGGTCAGCACATTACGGAAATAGAAGCCGTCGAATTCGACATCGATCGGACCCGCTGCGAGTCCGGGAGGCAGCAGACTTCCGTTCGCGCGATAGCCGTCGCGGTCGGCGACGATCGCGACCTCGCCTCCGATCAGACCGAGGATCGCTGACCCTCCGAACTTTCGGATATCGAGATTGGCGACGACCGCATCGCCTCGAATACTCCAAGGCGCGAGCAGCTTCATCGATCCGTCTTTGATGTCGACATCGAAAGGCTCGATCAGCTTCGCCTGCAGTCGCGCGTTTTCGAGATCACCATCGAAACGTCCTGCGGCTCGCCAACGTGGCCCGCGTCGAGGGTCGAAGGCGAGTTTGATGTCACCGCGGAGCTTGAGTGGTAACGCTGCGGTCAATTCGCCTTCGAGATCGAGCCGTATCGCCCCGAGTGATGCCTCGATCCTGGAAAGATCGATCGTCCTGGTTCGGATGAGCGCATCGAGATCGATGTCGCGCAGCAACACCGGATCGCCTTTCATCGGACGAATCAGGAGTCGCGGAACTTTCGCCGCCTTCAACTCGATCGTCAGCAGTCGCGGCAAGAAAGGGGGTGCTTTTTCGGGCGGCGGCAAGTCGCGGGCTTCTTGCTCGATGACGACCTCGCTCACGGAAAGCTCCGCGGCTTCGATCGACTGCCACAGCAGCGGAAGCAGCTCGATACGCGCGCGGACGTCGCGGATCTGAAGAGTCACGAGATCGTGCTCGACGTCGACGGCACCGATTTCGAAACCGCCAGCGAGACTCCCCCGGACATCTCTGATGGAGATGCTCTGCAGTGCACCGAATTTTTGAGGCACCAGAGAAACGAGGCGTTGCAACGCGGACTCGGAGTATCCCAAAAGCCAAAGACTGCCGATGGGGAGCGCGAGCACCACGGCGATGATCAGCATCAAGGTATTTCGACGTCTCACGCGGTGCTCAAAGTTTTGGCGAGAAGTTGAAGTGCAGACGAGGACCCGGGCGGCTATCGAATCCGGGCTCGATGTTGCAGCGCGGATCAGGTGTGGCGCTGCGACAGACCGGGTTTGTGAGTGGCTGGGCGATATCGATGCCCAGGGTCACGATTGGCAGCCGTAAACGGATGCCTATCCCTACCGAGTATTGAAAAGGATCTCCGAAGGAATCGAATGCGTTACCCGCATCGACGAAGGCGGCAACGCCCAAGTTGCGCGGAAGGTCTCGAATGACCTCGAACGTGACGGTGGCCAGATGACGGGCGCCGACCTTGGCGCTGCCGTCCTCGATCGGAGACAAATCATTGAAGCCGAAACCGCGAACGCTGCGGTCACCGCCGGCGAAGAAACGCTCCGTTCCCGGCAGTTTCGTGGCGTCGGACACCCAGGTCGTACCCACCTGTCCGCGCAAGAACACATGCCAACTCGGCGCGAGGTCGAAGACCCGTTCGGCTTCGAGCCGCAACTGCAAATAGTCTTCCTCTGCTCCGAGGCCCGTGACCGAGCCCCGCAGCTCGGCGTAGAGCGCTCGCGAAAACAGAGCCTCTCCGAGATAACCCCGAGGTACCGAGGCATAGCTGATGCCGGGGATGACGAGCGTGGTCGAGTCCTCGAAGCCGCTTCGATTCACCGAGCCTGCAGTGATCGTGCGTACTCGGCTGAGCGAAGCGAACATCACGCGCTGCCACTCGCCATCGACGCGTGTGACCGAGGGCTGGAACCGTGTGGTTCGCGTATCGAGATCGCCGAGTTCGTCGCGAGCGTAACGCCACTCGAATCCGAGCTTCTCGAGAGCAGGGTCACCAATCGGCACGAGGTAACGCGCTTCGACCGACTGCTCGAGCTGTCCGGCTTTCATTTCCACGCGGGAGCGATGACCGCGATCGTTGAGACGACGGTTTTCCCAGGTGAGGGTCCCGCGAGCTTTGCTGTCGGTGGCATAACCCGCGCCGACTGAGTACCGGTTGCGACGGTTGGGTTCGGCGCGGATGTTCACGGGAATGACACGCGTTTCGGAATTCGGCGAGCCCGCGAGCACCTCGACGTTCGAGAAATATTGACTGTCGTCGAGCGCGAACTGCGTTCTCAATAATTGGGTTGCATCGTAAGGTGAAGATTCTTCGTAACGCAGGAAGCGTCGAAGCAGCGACTCTTCGAGCGATCGCTGCTCGATCGAAGTCGGGCCGAAGCGATAGCGTTCGCCCGTGTCCATGATGAGACGCATCGACGCACGGTGCAGAGCCGGGTCGACCACGAGCTCGCTGATCGTCAACTTCGCATCGACATAGCCGAGCGTCGCGGCGGTCCGACGCAGTCCATCTTTGAGCGTGTCGTACTTGGCATGCTCGAGTCGATCGCCGCGCTTGAGCGATGCCGCCGAGAGCAGAGCCCGGAACGCCGGATCCTCGCTGCCCGAGCCTGTCACGCCGACTTCCACGTCGTCCAAAATCACCGGCTTGCCCGGAACGATATCGAGTCGAGCGCGCCATCGACCTTCGCCCGCCGCCTCGACTCTCGAGGTGACCGTGGCTTCGTAATAGCCAAAGGGACGAAGCGCGCTCGCGGCTTCTCTCTCGGCGCGCTCCTGCAATCGCTCGATCAGCGCTTGGTCGAGATCGTCGCGACCCTTGTAGCGTTCGAGGCTGAGGAAGATGAGCACGTTGCGACGCATCGCGCCGTCGACGCCGTTGATTTCGATGTCGATTCCGGCAACGACAGGGGTGCTCGCGACAGCGAAGCCGGCGAGGCACAACAAAATCCGGATCAAGGGGCTGCGGATCAAGCGGATCACGCCCCGGATTCTACCCGCTCGCCGCCTTCCCTCGGGGTGCAGTCGTGCCCCAACTACGCATTCGCAAGGTGTGCAGCGGGACGGAAGATCCTGCGTCGAACCAGTTGGCAATCAGGCGATGGGAGATCGATGTCTGCGGCGGCAGAATGACCTCGCCCGAGGCGATCTCCTCGCGACTCACCCAGCGGGCGTCTTCGAGCTCACTGCCTGCACGGACGGGTGCCCCGCGTGCGGCCGTGGCCATGAACCCCAACATCAAAGACGAGGGGAAGGGCCAGGGCTGGGACGAGTGGTAGTCGCTGTCGAGAATACTGACCCCGGTTTCTTCGAGGACTTCCCGGGCGACGGCATCCTCGAGGCTCTCGCCCGGTTCGACGAAGCCCGCGATGGTCGAGTATCGGCCGGATGGCCAAGAGGCCTGCCGACCGAGTAACGCGCGTTCGCCATCGCTCACGAGCACGATGATCGCCGGATCGATTCGGGGAAAGAATTCGGCGGCGCAGCTTGGATCGCTGCAGGTCATGACATGGCCTGCTCGTGTGGGCTGAGTCGGCGATCCGCAGACGCCGCAGTGTCGATGTCGCCCCTGCCAAAAAGCGAGTGCACGCGCGTAGGCGAGGAGACCCGCTTCTTCGGCGCCGAGCGTTCCGGCCAGAGGTCTCAACTCCTCGAACCGGAAGGCCTCATCGCGAGGATCGTCGGGCGTCTCGTGTTCGTCGAGTTGGACCAGCACGCAGCGCCGATCACGAAACCAACCGAGCAAGACCAAAGAATCGTCGGGACTCGAGCGCACGATGGCATGCGAGCGGTCGATGAAGGCCGCGGTCGGCGGGTCTCCCGTGACACCCAATGCCGTTCCGCGCACGGGCAGGAACAAGGCATCGGCATCGGCTCGCGCCGATTCGAGCCACCGCGGGTCTTCGCGCAAATCTGCCCGCCGGTCGAGATAGGGCCCGGCGAGAAAGTTGGCGGCGGAACGTTGGGAGGATGACGGCATGAATTTCGGCCCCGCGTGAGGATCGTGCACGCAGGCACGAGCCGGCGGAGCGAGGGAATTCTAGCAGTCTGTCTAGGTGCGTGATGGCGCAGGCATTCTCGTCGCCCCGCGGTGGCCCGATGTTTTCTCGGGCATGGGCGCTTCGCAAGCCCGACAAACTGGATCGCGAAGGGTGACGGTCTCGACGATGTTGAGCGCCTGGCAGGCCGGGCAGAAGCGCAGCCGGATTTCGTCCCCGACCGTGAGGGCCTTGGCGAGAAAGGCGGCGTGTTCGAAGTCGATGCGGGGACGTGGCGAGACGCGCCGATAGGCTTCGTAGGCGTCGCACAGCAGACGACCCCGAGCGATGGTGGGGATTTTCTTGAGTGAGGCGGGATCGGGTTTGTCGGACACGGCACCGAAGAGCACGAGGATGGAAGCGAGGGCGTGAGCCTCTGCGCCCACGCTGGTTGCGCGCAAGAAGTAATTGACCTGGGCGGGAGACTTGCCTCGGTGTCGGCGGACGCCTGCGCCGGGTTTGATGTAGGACCTGTAGAGTTTTCGGACTCGGTCGTCGCTGAGCCCCGTCCAGTGGCGGATGGTGTGGGTGCGCGCCTCGTGACGGATGAGTCGAAGAGCGAGTTCGAGACGCAAACGGTCGCGCTTGTAGCGTTCGTCGGTGACGTGCATGGGGGAGGGCCTGTCAAAGAATGTATTTCGATGGAAAATATCCCAAAACAAACGCTGCGTTCCAAGTTGGTTTGGGCGACCATTTCCGGCGAAAAAACGGAGGAATGCATGGCCACCGACAAAAAATCCCCTAGCCGCGACCCCATCGCCCTCGCCACCACCGAAACCGACTTCGCCCGCAGTGTCGACCGAGAGATCATCCGCCAGGTCGGCGGCATGAATCTTCGTGGCTTGCGCATCCTGCGCGAGGCACTCGAGAGCTCCAAAATCGTACTGCCATCTGCCGCGTCTATGCTGAGAGAAGAATGGCTGGGCCTCGAAGACGGGGTGCTTGCCTCCGTCGCCGACTGCCCGTATCTGCTCTTCGATCTCTCTACAGATACCGCTTTCGCGCTCTGGAAGCGCGTCCAAGCCGGCGTCGGCTTGCCGCGCTTGCCACCCGGTCTGTGCGAAGGACAGGCTGGGCGGGGTTTTGCTCGAATCGTCTGCTATTTCGCCTGGCAAACAGCGCTCTCGAGACCCGCCGCAGCATCGTTGTTACTTGGGCTTTCGCCCGCCGGATGCGCGGCATTGCGCGAGCTCGAGCTGCCGCAAATCGACGAGTTGGCCGAAACTGCCGGGCCTTGCGTGGTGTTGCGCTGGGGTGAGGACGTCCTCTTCTGGCGTCGCCGAATCCAGGCGGCCAAAGCCGGTGATCGCACGGCACTTTGGGAAACCACGCTCGCCGGAGTGCAGCGTCTGGCCGCGGTGTCGCGCAGCTCCGCCTGACCCGGTCGCCCTCACGGACTTGATCGCCGGTGCGTTGGACCCAGTGCTTCAAGGTTTGGCGGCCATGCTATCTTTCGCCGCCTCATGGAAGCGCTCGCGGTTAGAGGTCTCGTCAAGCGATACAAAAACGGGGTAGAGGCCCTGAAGGGGGTCGACCTCGATGTCCACGAGGGCGATTTTTTCGCGCTACTCGGCCCCAACGGTGCCGGCAAAAGCACCCTGATCGGCATCTGCACCTCGCTCGTGACCAAAACAGCGGGCTCCGTCCGCGTGTTCGGTCACGATCTCGATTCCGATCTGGAAGCGGCGAAGGCCTGCATCGGTGTCGTGCCGCAGGAGCTTAATCTCAATCAGTTCGAAACCCCCGAGACCATCGTCGTCAATCAGGCGGGGTTCTATGGCATTCCGCGGCGAGTGGCCCGCGAGCGCGCCGAGAAATACCTCACGAAATTATCGCTCTGGGACAAGCGCAACAAAATGACGCGCACGCTCTCGGGCGGCATGAAGCGCCGACTCATGATCGCGCGTGCGCTCGTGCACGAGCCGCGACTGCTGATCCTCGATGAGCCGACGGCAGGCGTCGACATCGAGATCCGGCGTTCGATGTGGGAGTTTCTTCGCGAACTCAATGAAGCCGGTACCACCATCATCTTGACGACCCACTACCTCGAAGAAGCCGAGAGCCTGTGCCGCAATATCGCCATCATCGATCGTGGTCGTATCGCCGAAGCCGATCGGATGGATCGTCTGTTGCTCAAACTGCACACCGAGTCGTTTCTCCTCAGTCTTCGAGAGGCGGTGGGCGTTGCGCCGTCGTTGCCGCGGTATGACATTCGCGTCGTCGATCCGCACACCCTCGAGGTCGAAGTGAGCAAAGATCGTGACCTCAACGATCTCTTCGCGCATCTGTCGGCCGAGGGTATTCATGTCGTCACCTTGCGCAACAAGGTCAATCGACTCGAAGAGATCTTCATGCGTCTCGTCGACAAGTCGGGAGCGGCAGCATGAGCGCAGGGTTTGCGAGCGTACGCTGGATCGGTTTCCAGACCATCGTGATGCGCGAATTCGGCCGCATCCTGCGCATCTGGGGTCAGACCATCGTCCCGTCCGCCGTGACGGCTGCACTTTATTTCGTGATCTTCGGCAGCTTGATCGGTCGACGCATCGGGCAGATGGACGGTGTCGATTACATGCAGTACATCGCGCCGGGGCTCATCATGATGGCGGTCATCACCAATGCCTACGCCAATGTTTCTTCTTCTTTCTTTGGTGCGAAGTTCCAGCGTTTTCTCGAAGAAATCAGCGTCTCGCCGCAGCCCAACTGGGTGATCATCGCCGGGTACGTGGGCGGAGGCGTGCTGCGCGGTCTGCTGGTCGGACTCGCCGTTACCGTCATTTCGCTCATCTTCACGCACCTTCCCGTCGAGCACCTCTTCGTGATTCTCGGGGCGGTGTTGCTCACGGCAGTCATTTTCTCGCTGGCCGGGTTCATCAACGGCGTGTTTGCAAAGAATTTCGATCAGGTGAACTGGATCCCGACGTTCATCCTGACTCCGCTCACTTACTTCGGCGGGGTGTTTTATTCGATCAACCTGTTGCCGGAGTGGGCGCGGACCTTGTCCTTCGCCAATCCCGTGCTGCACATGGTCAACGCGTTCCGCTATGGTTTCCTCGGCCGCTCCGACGTGCACGTGGAACTCGCCTTCGCCATCATGACGCTGGCGGCTGCAGCGCTTTTCCTCGTTGCGCTCTGGTTGATGCAGCGTGGTACGGGATTGCGCGACTGATCGCTGCGATGATGGGTCGACGATCGTGAACGAGGACTTCACTCCACCGCGTTGGTTGCGCGGTGCGCACGTCCAGTCGATCTTGCCGAGTCTGCCCTTGCGTCGGGCGATGGTGGAGCGGCGCGCCAGACCTTTGCTCGCCGCAAGTCGCGAGCTGATCCTCGATTGCGGAGACGGCGTGAGATTGCAGGCGTTTTTTGCGCCTGCGCCGCTCAACAGGACATCCGATGCGACACCAGACCGGCGCCTGCTTGCAGTGCTTCTTCACGGCTGGGAAGGCAGTGCTCAGTCGCTGTACGTGCTGTCTTTGGCCCAGACGCTGCACGACCACGGCTTCGATGTGGTCCGGCTCAATCTGCGCGATCACGGGGATACCCATCACCTCAACAAGGAGCTTTTCCATTCCTGCCGCTTGCCTGAGGTGGTGGGTGCGGTTCGTCGACTGCAGTTCCTGTTCCCCTCGCACCGGCTGAACCTCGCCGGTTTTTCTTTGGGCGGAAATTTCATGCTGCGGGTCGCGGCCGAGGCGCCGAGGGCGGGTATCGATGTGGCGCACGCCGTGGGCGTTTCGCCGGTGCTCGATCCTGCCAACTGTCTCGAGGCCATGGAGCGCGGTTGGTCCCTCTACCACGATTATTTTGTCCGCAAGTGGCTGCGATCGCTTCGACTGAAGCAGCGCGCCTGGCCGGGCCAGTTCGAGTTCGATGAGCTCATCTCCTCGCGCAACCTCCGTGAGATGACTCGGGAGCTCGTGTTGCGTCATGCCGGCTACGATCGTGTCGAAGACTATTTCCGTGGCTATGCGATTACCGAGAATCGACTCGCGGATCTCGTGGTGCCCTCGACCCTCATCACTGCCCTCGACGATCCGATCATCCCGGCGGGTGATCTATCGCGACTGGCGACACCGGCCGCCCTGCGAGTGATCGTCACCGAGACCGGGGGGCATTGCGGCTTTTTCGATTCCTTGTCGGGGCCGGGCTGGGCGGACCGGATGATCCTGCGCGAGTTGCAGCAGTCCGCAGCGGCATGACCTAGAATCGGCGCATGCGTCGCCGGTCATCCTTCATCGTCGTTCTACTCGCCTTCGCGGCGCTCGGCGGCTGCGGCGAGCTGCAGGATTGGCGCAGCACCCAACGGGCCGACACGCTCGAGGCCTACGAGTCTTTCGTGGCGCGCTACCCCCAAAGCCAATATGTGCCTGTGGCACAGCGGCGGCTCGTCGATCTCGTCGAGCAGCGCGACTGGTTGATCGCCACCGAGTCGGACACGGCTGCGGGATATCGAGCGTTCATCAATACGCATCCGAAGGGCCGATGGACTCGAGAGGCGAGGGTTCGTCTGCAGAACTTCATGGCGGCTCCCGGCGTTCTCGGGCCTTCGGCTATCGAGCCTTCGGCCCTCGAGCCGTCGGTGCCCGAACCTCCCGCGCTCGAACCTTCCGAGCCGCCTCCGGCGATGCTGACCGAGGAGTCCGCGCCGGTGACGCATCGCATTCAGCTCGGCGCTTATTCGAGTCGTGACAAGGCGCTCGAAGCCTGGCGCGAGGCGCGCACTCGACACACGGAGTTGCAGGGCCTCGTCTCGCAGGTGATGGTCGGCTCCAATGGACAAGTGCAGGTCTTTCGGCTGCAGGCCAGCGTCGCGAGTGAAGAGCGAGCCCGCGAGGTGTGTCGCGTGCTTCTCGCTGCCAGCCAAGGCTGCGTGTACGTGTCGCCGGGTCGCTGAGTCAGGCGTGCCGGGAGCGGTACCGACGCCATGTACGAAAATTTCTTTGGTCTGACAGAGCCGCCGTTCTCGATCACGCCCGATCCGCGGTACCTCTTTCCGAGCAGTCGACATATCGAGGCGATCGGTCATCTTTTTTATGGAGTCAGCGCTGCGGGCGGATTCATCCAGCTGACGGGTGAGGTCGGCACCGGGAAGACCACTGTCGTGCGCTCCTTGCTCGCCCGTGAACCAGCCGACGTCGACATCGCGCTCATCCTGAACCCGCGGCTCACCGTCCCCGAGTTCCTGCAGACGATCTGTGAAGAACTCGGCGTCGCTTTGTCGCCCGAGTCGAAATCGAGCGTGAAAGCGCTGGTCGATGCCTTGACGGCGAGGCTCCTCGAAGCCCACGCCGCCGGTCGACGAGTCGCCGTGTTGATCGACGAGGCGCATTTGCTGGAGCGCGATGTCCTCGAGCAAGTCCGATTGCTTACCAACATCGAAACGGCCACTCGCAAGCTGCTGCAAATCATCCTGATCGGGCAGCCCGAATTACGCGAGCTCCTTGCTCGAGAAGATATGCGTCAGGTGGCTCAAAGAATCACTGGACGGTTGCACCTCGATCCGCTATCCGAGGACGAGACGGCGGCGTATGTGAGACACCGCCTACGGGTCGCAGGGGCTACCCAGGAGATCTTCACGCCCCGAGCGTTGCGCGAGCTGCATCGGCAGGCAGGTGGTTTGCCGAGACTCGTCAATGTCATTGCCGATCGTGCGATGCTCGGTGCGTATGCCGAAGATCGTCACGAGGTCACCCCTGCGCTGGTTCGGGCGGCGACAGCCGAGGTTTCAGGCGTCGAGCCCCGATCCCGGAAATGGGTTTGGCTCGCGGTGGTCGCCACCGCGATCGTGATCGCGGTCAGCGCAATGCTCTGGCTTCAATTCTGAAGCGCACGATTCATCAAAGAAAACACCCCGTCTGCATCGGCGCGCACGGCCCATTGCACGTTCTGCGCGCGATCGGTTCGTGCACGAAATTCGACGGCGGTGTGTCCGAGCGTGAGACGTGACTCGGTTTCCACGTCCACGTGACTCGGAACGAATTCGAAGAGCCCGGGCTCGAGCAGCCAGGCGACGGGGCAGGGGTCGTGCAAGGGCGAGCCTTGGGCGCGTGGTCCGTTCGCCGGGAGCGCATTCGAGTACTCGATGAGCTGAGCGGCTGCGCGCGCCGTCGACGAACCAATGGCCGAAATAGCCGTAGTGCGCGAGGGCGTGGCGCGCACCTGATGCGTCGCATCGAGACCGAATGCCCATACGCGGGGCCCTGCGTTGAAGACCGTTTGCGCGGCATGCGGGTCGGCGTAGATGTTGTACTCGGCCGAGGCGGTGATGTTTCCGCCTTCGCTCCGTGCGCCGCCCATGATGATGAATTCCTTGATGCCTTTCAGGCATCGGGGTTCCCGCAACAAAGCCGTGGCCACGTTGGTCATGGGGCCCGTGATCACGATCGAGATCGTCTCGGGCGAGGCATCGGTCAGGCTGCGAACGATAAAGTCGACGGCGTGTTCGCTCGCGATGCCGCGAGTTGGCGTGCTGATCGGCAAATCGCCGAGACCCGACTCGCCGTGAAAGTGTCCCGCTTCCACGGGCTCGCGCACGAGTGGTTTCGTGCAACCAGCGAAGACCGGAACCTCGGGGCGTCCGGCGATGTCACGAATCAAACAGGCGTTTCGAGCGGTGAGCTCTGCAGAGACATTGCCTGCCACGGTAGTGATGCCGAGCAAATCGATTTTCGTCTTCGCCGAGAATGCGAGCAGCAGCGCAACGCCATCGTCGACACCCGGATCGCAATCGAAGATGACTTTCCCGTTCATTCGATCAGCCGGGCAGACCGTCCCAAAACTCTTCCATGCGTTTGCGCATGGCGGCGTCCGGCAGTCGTCCTAGCGCCGCGCCGAGGTTGTCATCGAGATTGGCGATTTTGGTCATGCCGGGGATCGCGCAGGTGACAGCCGGGTGAGAGAGCACGTACTTCAAGAAGAACTGGCCCCAGCTACGTGCGTCGAATTCGGCAGCCCAAGATGGCAAAGATTGACCGCGCACTCGGGAGAACAGATTGCCGTCACGCCTGCCTCCAAAGGGAAGATTGATCAGCACCGCTATTCCCCGCTCGGCGGCCAGAGGCAAAATCTGCTCGGCCGCACCACGATTGCCAAGCGAGTAGTCGACCTGGATGAAATCGAGTGGCTCCGTGCGCATGAGGCGCACGATTTCCGGGTATTGCTCGTCTCGAGAAGTCGTCACGCCGACATGGCGAATACGTTTCGCGGCGATCCATTCCCGGATGAGAGGCAACAAGACTTCCGTCCCGATGAGGTTGTGCACCTGCATGAGCTCGATGAAATCCGTCTGCAGTCGTCGCATGGACTCTTCCATGCTGGCGAGGCCTTCCTCTCGAGTTTTGTTGTGTGCAGTAACTTTGGTCGCGAGGAACGCTTTTGGTCGATTGCCGATTTCCGCAAGCAGCTCACCGATCACTCGCTCCGATTCGCGGTAGAGCGGGGCGGTGTCGATGACGCGCAGACCCGAGCCGGTCAGGCGTTCGAGCACCGCACGCCGAGCCGCGCGCTCTTCGGGCGTGGTGGGGCTGTAGTTGTTGGTGCCGACGCCGATGACAGGCAATCGTTCGCCGCTCGACGGAATGCGTCGATGCAGCAAGCCATCGGTGGCGAAGAGGGTAGGCGCGCCCCCAAGGCTCGTGACGAGACCCGAGGCCAGAGCCAGTTGGATGGCGGCGCGTCGATCGAGGAGTTCGTGATTGCGTCCGTGCATGGTGGATAGCCTCCCGAGAAATGAGCGCCGATCAATCAGCCATCAAGTCAAACAGCCAGCAAGTCTTGAGGCTGAGGTGGCGCGAGCGCTTGAGCGGCTGTGTGCAGCAGCGTCCAAGCGAGGCAGAGGTTGGACGAAATCACGGGTATCGGCAACTCGGCGCGCAGGATGCGCAGTGCGCGCAGCGTCGGCATGCCGGTGCCGCTCATGACCAGTGCTTCGACGCCTTCGCGACCGAGGCTGCGTACGGCAGCGAGCGCATGGTCGCTCGTCATTTCGTAGATGGCGTGTGTATCGGTCAGCGCAGGATCGACGCGCACTTTGGCGACGACGTCGATACCCGCTCGTGTCCAATAGTCGTAACCCGCTTCGGCCAGCGCCACCGGATAAGGCGAGACCAGCGCGATTCGACGTGCGCCGAGCGCTTGCAGGCTGCGACGGATCGCCTGTGCCGCCGTGATGACGGGGATGCCGCCTCGTCGAATGGCCTCGGCGGTCAGCTGATCTTCGAGTTCGGGACCCACTCGGTAACTCGATCCCGTGCAACCGAAGCCGAAAGCGGCGAGTCGCAAATGGCCGAAGGTTTCCATGGCCTCGGGAATGTGGCGAATGTAGTGGTCGAGCCGGGTCCCGACATCCGGGGCCGGATGCGACAAGCGCGTGGCGTAAATCGCGACGCCCTCGGGCAGAAGGGCTCGTAACTCAGGTTCGACGGTGGGGTTGGCCTGCGGCACTGCCACACCCAGCCGGGCGTGAGCGCCGTAGTCCGGAGTCATTCGCAGAGACTTTCGAGGTAGCCCTGCGCCACAGGCGATAGGCGTTTCATGGCCAGCGCGCGCGCCTTCGGAGCGTCCATCAAGTGCTCGAGTGGGCCCGAGACGAGCATGCGACGGACCTGCGGATCCCGGCGGGATACGGCAGCCATCTTGTTGAGCACGGTGAATCCGCGATAGATCTTCGAGCGCGGAGCGCGACGATTTTCGATGGAGCGGGCGAGGTACTGACCGAAGCGACTGTAGAGAAAATAGTCGTCGTCACCGACGTCGAAACGGGCTTCCGCGAAAAAATCGGGGAAATTCTTCTCGAGGTATTGATTGACCTTGAGGAGACGGGGTCCAGGATCGTCGGATTGCGACGCTATGTGTGTCTTCATCTCTACTTGTTGCACCTCGCAATGCGCGCGAAAAGTAAGGCACACGGACCCCAAGTGCAATACCTTTGGAAAAATTTTTCCGGAGTGTTTGGAAGATGACCAACGAGACGCCGACCGAGCTCAAAAGCTTCGCCGCACCGATGCGAGCGTTGGTGTTCGGAGCGGGCGGCGGAATCGGCGGTTCCTGCGCCACCATTTTGCGTGCGCACCCGCGTATGGGCCGTGTTTACGCGGCTTCGCGAGAGGCCGAGGCGCCGTGGCGATTTTCACTCGAAGACGAAGCGTCGATCGCTGCCGTGGCTGCTGCGGCGGGCGCAGAAGGACCGCTCGATTTCGTCTTCGTCGCCACGGGCGTACTGCATGCCGCGGACCTTCGGCCGGAAAAAACCTGGCGTAATCTCGATGCCGCCGCGATGGCGCGGGCCTTTGCCATCAATACGACGGGCCCGGCGCTCATCGCCAAGCACACGCTCGGGCTGCTGCGTCGCGATTCGAAGTCGGTCTTCGCCTGCCTTTCCGCGCGGGTGGGCTCGATCGAGGACAACCGGCTCGGTGGGTGGCACGCCTACCGCGCCTCGAAAGCGGCGCTCAACATGCTCGTCCGGAACTTCGCCATCGAGCTGCGTCAGCGCAATCCGCAGGCTATCTGCGTCGGACTGCACCCGGGCACCGTCGACACCCGCTTGTCGAAACCGTTCCAGACGGCCGTCACTCCGACCAAACTGTTCACGCCCGAGCGGTCGGTCCATGCGCTGCTTGGCGTGGTGGACCGTCTCACCGTCGCCGACAGCGGTCGACTGTGGGCTTGGGATGGACAGCCGATCCCGTTCTGATCAGCGCAAGCGAGTGAGTCCCGGCACTCGATCGAAGGCCGGATCGAAACTGAGTACGGTCTCGATGTCGTGACGCTGCATGGTGGCGACGTGCAGGGCAGCTCGAACGGGCAGCGTCGGGTATTGCAGCACCAGCTGTTTGGTCCGCTCGGCCGCCTCGCGATCAACCGGCAGCACGTCATCGACCACGCCGAGCAAGGCATCGAATGCCGGCTGAATCCCCCCGCGGCGCTCGATCGAGGTGTATCGATGCAGGATCTCCGTCAGAACTTCCGTATCCGTGACGAGTCGGGTGCGTTGCGTGACTAGCGTTTCGAGCCGGCGTTGGGCGTCCACTTTGTTCGGGTGCGCGACGCCGACCAGGTACAGCGGGACGCTGGTATCGACGAAGACCATCAGTAGCCGCCGCTGCCTGATGAGGGGTCGACGCCGACCCCGTAACCGCGCTCGGTTTCCGAGATCAATCGTTCGACGGTACCGGAGGGAGCGGAATGGCGGACTGCCGCGCGGATCGCGGCGAGCTTGCGATCGACGTCGGCCGTGGAGGCTTCCCGCCGCGCGGCCGAAAGCGCCTGCCGGACCCATTCGGCGACGGTCATGCCCCGACTGGCCGCCGCGGCTTGCAAGGCGGCGTACTCCCCGTCATCGAACAAGACCTGAAGCCGCTTTGTCATATAAATAGTTTGTTTGACTCATAAGCATGAGTCAAATTGACCGAAAGCCTTTTATCGAGTCGTAGCGGGTGGTTATAGTCGCCCCGGGGGTTGGGAGTAACCATGTCCGAGCAACACATCGTGGGTCATCGCGCCCGAATCACCCGTCCCACCAAGCAGGGGTTGTATGACCCCCAGCACGAGCACGATGCCTGTGGATTCGGCTTCGTCGTCGACATCCAAGGTCGGAAGTCCAACAAGGTGCTGCGCGACGCGATCGAGGTTTTGAAGAACCTCGACCATCGAGGGGCCTGCGGCTGCGAAATCAATACCGGTGACGGTGCGGGTGTGCTCATGCAAATGCCGCACGCCTTCCTGAAGGACGCGGCCAAGAAAGCCCACATCACCTTGCCCGAGCCTGGCGAGTACGCCTGCGGGCTCATTTTCATGCCGCGCAACGCGACGCAGCGACGCCGCATCGAAGAAATCTTTGCTCGAGTCGTGCAGTCGGAGGGGCAGATCTATCTCGGCGGCCGCACGGTGCCGACCGACAACTCCATGCTCGGTGAAACCGCTCGGGTCAGCGAGCCGTTCATGCGTCAGGTGTTCGTGCAGCGCGGGCCAGAGACCGCCGATGCCGATGAGTTCGAGCGCAAGCTGTACGTGATCCGCAAGCGCGCCTACAACGAGATTCGCGTCTCCACGATTGGCGGTGCGGAGTATTGGTACGTCGCAAGCCTCTCCCACAAGACTTTGGTCTACAAGGGGATGCTGCTCACCATGCAGCTCGACCAGTATTTCCCCGATCTGCGCCACCCTTTGATGGAGACCTCCATCGCGCTCGTCCACTCGCGCTTTTCGACCAACACTTTCCCGAGTTGGGATCGTGCCCATCCTTACCGCTACATCGCGCACAACGGCGAGATCAACACGCTGCGCGGCAACATCAATTGGATGCGCGCGCGCGAGGCCTTGCTCGAGTCACAGCTATTCGGTGACGACACTCGAAAGCTCGCGCCCATCGTCAACGTCAATGGCAGTGACTCCTCGATGTTCGACAACGTGCTCGAACTCATGGTGCTCTCGGGTCGTTCTTTGCCGCACGCCATCATGATGATGATCCCGGAACCTTGGTCGAAGCACGAGTCCATGGACCCGGCGCGCAAGGCGTTCTATCAGTTCCATTCGAGCTTGATGGAGCCATGGGATGGTCCGGCGGCTATTTCTTTTACCGACGGCATTCGCATCGGAGCCGTACTCGATCGGAACGGTTTGCGTCCCGGTCGTTACTACGTCACCAAGGACGGGATGGTGGTCGTCGCCTCCGAAGCTGGTGTGCTCGATATTCCAGCGGAGCAGATCGAGAAAAAGGGACGCCTGCAGCCGGGTCGAATGTTCCTGGTGGATACCGAGCAGGGACGGATCGTCGAAGACGAAGAAATCAAGCGCTCGGTCTGCAACGAATGGCCCTACGCCGATTGGCTCGCCGAGCACCTCGTCTACCTCAAAGATTTGCCTGCTGCGCCGCAGTTGCCCGCACCCGAGCCCGACTTGCTGCTCGCGAGACAAATCGCGTTCGGTTACAGCTTCGAAGACCAGCGGATCCTGATGGCTCCCATGGCGCGCGATGGCGTCGATGCGGTCGGCTCGATGGGCAACGACACGCCGCTCGCCGTGCTTTCCAAGCGGCCGCGTCTCATCTACGACTACTTCAAGCAATTATTCGCGCAGGTCACGAATCCGCCGATCGACAGCATCCGCGAAGAAATCATCACCTCATCCGATGTCTGGCTCGGCTCCGAGGGCAACTTGCTCGATCCGAAGCCGACTGACTGCCGACGCATCGAGCTGAAGGCGCCGGTCGTCACCAACGAAGAGTTTGCGAAGATCCGCCGAATTGCGCTGCCGGGTCTCAAAGTGGGCACGGTGTCCTTGCTGTTCCGCGCGGCTCGCGGTGAAGAAGGACTCGCCAAGGCCATCGAGCAAATGCGCGCCGAGGCCCGTCGGATCATCACGGAGGACGAGGTCAATATCCTCATACTCAGCGATCGAGGCGTGACGCGCGAGATGGCGGCCATCCCGTCGTTGCTCGCGGTCTCTGCGCTTCATCATTTCCTGATCCGAGAAGGCTTGCGCATGCGGGTCTCGCTCGCCATCGAAACCGGCGAAGCACGCGAGGTGCATCACTTTGCGCTGCTCATCGGCTACGGCTGCAGTGTCGTCAATCCTTACCTCGCTTTCGAAACGCTGGACGGCATGATCCGCGACAACCTGTTGCCCAACGTCGATCACACGCTCGCCTGCGCCAACTTCGCCAAGGCGGCGACCAAAGGCGTCGTCAAGGTGATGTCGAAAATGGGTATCTCGGCGGTGCAGAGTTATCACGGCGCCCAGGTCTTCGAAGCGATCGGCTTGCGTCAGGACGTGATCGACGAGTATTTCACCGGGACGGCCTCGCGCGTGGGTGGCATCGGACTCGAGACGGTCGCGGCCGAAGTGCTGATGCGTCACAACGCAGCGTTCCCCGATCGGCCGACGGGCGATCAAGTACTGCCGACCGGCGGGCAATACCAGTGGCGCGCCGATGGCGAGTTCCACGTCTTCAACCCCGAGAGCATCCACCGTCTGCAGAAGGCCGTGCGTACGGGCAGCTATGCGACGTTCAAGTCTTATGCGGAGTTGATCGACGATCGCGCCAAGAATCTCTCGACCTTGCGTGGACTGCTCGACTTCAAGAAGGGCGAGTCGGTCCCGATCGAAGAGGTCGAGCCGATCGAGAGCATCATGAAGCGCTTCAAGACGGGCGCCATGAGCTACGGCTCGATCAGCAAGGAAGCCCACGAAACGCTCGCGATCGCGATGAACCGCATCGGTGGCAAGAGCAACACCGGCGAAGGCGGTGAAGATCCCGATCGCTACGTTCCGATGCCCAACGGTGACTCCAGGAATTCGGCGATCAAACAAGTCGCCTCGGGTCGCTTCGGCGTCACGAGCGAGTATCTCGTTCAAGCCAAAGAAATACAGATCAAGATGGCGCAGGGCGCGAAGCCCGGCGAAGGTGGCCAGCTTCCGGGTACCAAAGTCTATCCCTGGATCGCGAAGGCTCGGCATACGACGCCTGGCGTGGGTCTGATCTCTCCGCCGCCGCATCACGACATCTACTCGATCGAAGATCTCGCCCAGCTCATCCACGATCTCAAGAATGCGAACCGCCAGGCGCGGGTCAGCGTCAAGCTCGTGGCGGAAGTCGGGGTCGGAACCATCGCCGCCGGCGTGGCCAAGGCGCATGCCGATGTCGTGCTCGTCAGCGGTCACGATGGTGGAACGGGCGCATCGCCGCTTACTTCAACCACTCACGCCGGATTGCCTTGGGAGCTCGGGCTCGCCGAGACGCATCAGACGTTGGTGCTCAACAATTTACGCAGTCGAATCGTCGTCGAGACTGACGGTCAGCTGAAGACGGGACGAGACGTCGCCATCGCCGCACTGCTCGGTGCCGAAGAGTTCGGCTTTGCGACCGCGCCGTTGGTCACCGTGGGTTGCATCATGATGCGCGTCTGTCACCTCAATACCTGTCCGGCGGGTGTTGCGACGCAGGATCCGCGCTTGCGCGAGCGCTTCGCAGGCAAGCCCGAGCATGTCGTCAACTTCATGCGATTCGTCGCGACGCAGTTGCGCGAGCTGATGGCCGAACTCGGATTCCGCTCGATCAACGAAATGATTGGCCGTGTCGACCGTCTCGAACCGACTGCGGCCATCGACCACTGGAAGGCGCAGGGCTTCGATTTCAGCAATATTCTTTACCAGCCTGATTCGGGCCCCGAGGTGGGGCGGTTCCAGACCATCGAGCAAGACCATGGGCTCGAAAAGTCGCTCGACGTGACGACGCTGCTCGATTTGTGTCGTCCCGCCATCGAGCGCGGTGAGCGTATCGAGGCGAGCGTTCCTGTTCGCAACGTGCATCGTGTCGTCGGCACGATCACTGGTAGTGAAATCACCCGCAAGTGGGGTAGCGCCGGGTTGCCGGACGACACCATCAAAATCCGCTTCAATGGATCGGCGGGTCAAAGTTTCGGCGCCTTCATGCCGCGAGGCATGAGTTTCACGCTCGAGGGCGATGCCAACGATTACGTGGGCAAGGGACTCTCCGGTGGGCGCATCGTCGTTCATCCGTCACGTGCCGCCACCTTCAAGGCCGAGGAGAACATGATCGTCGGCAACGTCGCGCTTTACGGTGCGACGGCGGGCGAAGTCTTTATCCGCGGTCAGGCGGGCGAACGCTTTGCAGTACGTAATAGTGGTGTCGACGCTGTCGTCGAGGCGGTGGGAGATCACGGCTGCGAATACATGACGGGTGGTCGCATCGTCATCCTCGGACCGACTGGCCGAAACTTCGGCGCCGGAATGTCGGGTGGTGTCGCGTACGTGTTCGATGAAGCAAGTCAGTTCGCGCCGCGTATCAACATGCAAATGGTCGAGGTCGGACGCGTCGAAGATCGAGAAGAAGCGGACGCCTTGCAGCGACTCATCGCGCGTCATGCCGAGCTCACGGGCAGCACGGTCGCACAGCGAATCCTCGCCGCGTGGCCCACTCAGTTGCCCAAATTCGTTCGAGTCATCCCGAAGGACTACAAGCGCGTGCTTGCCTGTCTCAAGCGCGCACACGATCAGGGACTGTCGGGTGACGAGGCAACCATGGCGGCGTTCGAAGAGAACTCCCGTGACCTTGCTCGCGTGGGAGGCAACTGATCATGGGCAAGCCGACCGGATTCATCGAATACCTTCGTGAAACCCCCCTCGATCGATCGCCTCTCGAGCGCGTGAAGGACTGGAAAGAGTTCCATCACGATCTCGACGAAAAAGGCCTGCGCAATCAGGCGGCACGGTGCATGGACTGCGGCGTGCCGTTTTGCCACACCGGCAAACTCATGAGCGGCGGCGCCTCGGGCTGTCCGGTCAACAATCTCATCCCGGAGTGGAACGATCTCGTCTATCGCGGACTTTGGCGCGAAGCGCTCGATCGACTGCACAAGACCAATAATTTCCCCGAGTTCACGGGTCGAGTCTGCCCCGCACCTTGCGAGGGCTCGTGCGTGCTCGGCATCAACGCGCCTCCGGTGACGATCAAAAACATCGAGAACACGATCATCGAGCGAGGGTTTGAGGAAGGCTGGGTGGTTCCCGAACCTCCGGCGACCCGCACTGGCAAGCGAGTGGTCGTCGTGGGCTCTGGCCCTGCGGGTCTCGCGGCCGCTCAACAATTGAATCGAGCCGGTCATATCGTCACCGTACTCGAGCGCGCCGATCGTCCCGGCGGACTACTCATGTACGGCATCCCGAACATGAAGCTCGACAAAGAGGCGGTCGTGATGCGTCGCATCAAACTGCTCGAGCAAGAGGGCATCAAGTTCATCTGCAACGCCAATGTGGGCGATAACTACGAAGCCCAGATGATGCTTCGGGATTTCGATGCCGTCGTACTCTGCACGGGTGCCTCGCAACCGCGCGATCTGACCGTCGAGGGCCGAACGCTCGGCGGAGTCCATTTCGCGATGGATTACCTCACGGGTGCGACGCAGGCGATGCTCGGAAAGGGGCCTGCGAAAGCGAAGATTCATGCCAAGGGGCTCGACGTCATCGTCATCGGCGGTGGTGACACGGGCACCGATTGCGTCGGAACGGCGATGCGCCAGAGCTGCCGCACGCTCACGCAGTTCGAAATCATGTCGAAGCCCCCGTCCGAGCGAGCTGCCGACAACCCGTGGCCCGAGTGGCCTCGTGTCTACAAGATGGATTACGGCCAGGAAGAAGCCGCGGCGAAATTCGGCAAGGACCCCCGGGCCTATCTCACGACGATCAAAAAATTCGTCGGCGACGAGAACGGACGCGTCAAAGAAATCATCACCGTCGAGGTTCGCTGGGACAAGAATGACAAGGGCCAGTTCGTACCTGTCGAGCAGCCGGGCACCGAGAAATCGCAACCGGCACAGCTCGTACTGCTCGCCATGGGATTCACTGGCCCTGAGCCCTCGTTGCCGCAGGATCTTGGTCTCGAGCTCGATGAGCGCCTCAACATGAAGGCGGCTTATGGTGAGTACGCCACCAACATTCCGGGAGTTTTCGCGGCGGGCGACTGCCGTCGAGGACAAAGTCTCGTTGTCTGGGCCATCAACGAGGGTCGCGGCGTCGCGCGGGAGTGCGATCGCTGGCTGATGGGGCGGACGGACTTGCCCTGACGACGCAAACACCTGGCCAAAAAAAACCCCGCTCGCGCGGGGTTTTTTTCAAGGCGAGGCTCTCCCGGGACGGTCGCTGTAAGCCGCTGCAAATGAACGACTACGCGGGCGCCTAATGTTTTCGGTTTGAGCCCTCGAGGGGTTCCAGGTTAGCCACCAAATCAGGCCGCTACCCAACCGTGCACGCGCCGACCGCCTGGGCGATGAGGTAAAAAAACCTCAAAAGCCAGCGAAGCGTTTGAAATCAACGACTTACGCGTTGTTCAATGACCACGCCGAAATGGAGTATACACCGAAGTTGTATTTCGGGAAGTGTGCGTTTCGCGACGCTCGTCACAGATCGTCGATCAATTTCCCCAATGAGGACCGCGCGAGAGTTCGACCAGCTCGTAGTAGGTCTGCATGTACCCGGCGACCTGGCCCTTGAGAAAGATGAACTCGCCGTCGGCCGTGCACCAGACATCGTAGGGCGGATGTTCCTGGGGTAATTCGGGATTGGCGACGAACTGGAAGTGCAGCGCATCGAACGTTCCGGCACCCACCGTCACTTTCTCCGGTCCCACGAACACGATGTTGAGCCCGATGGAGAAAAGCATCGGCCCCGTCGCGCCGCGATGATCGGGTGAGGACAGCAACATCTGCGCGATGCGCTGCACGACACCCGGTTTTTTTTGATCGATCAGGCGCAGGTGCCACGCGTCGCAGGCGATCGCATGGTTCTGGAAGGTGAGCAGCGGGGTGGCGATGTCCATGCGCTGCGACACCCGACCTTCGAGCGAGGTGAAGGTTTCGCACTCGGCGAACTGCGGATGGAAGCGGAACCAGCCCGAGCCCATGAACTTGCTGCCGACCGACAGTCGAACGAAGCAGTCGGTGGGCATCCAGTTCGAATCGAGGGAGTAGGTGATGTCGCGCATCACCGACGGCCGATCGTCGATTTCGCAATGCGCGGTGCAGGTGCGGGTACCGTCTGCGTGCACGTCGATTCTGAAGTACTCACGACCGCGCTCTTGGTTGAGGCGTTCGGGCTTCTTGCTGGTGTAGAGCACCTTGCCCATCACGCTGCGATGGTCTCGTTGCAGGATGGGGAGCTTCGGGTCGACGGGAGCGTTGGCCATGGATGATTCCTCTGAAATTCGTCGCGATTGTAAGCCTCAGCCCGCGGCCTGCGTCCATTGACGCGCCTCGCGCGCCGCAGCGCGGAAATGCGGCAAGTTGTAGACGAGCAAGGCACCGCCGATCACCGACACCGTCATCGCCACGACGAACATGGAGTAGCGCAACTGTGACTCATCGGCGAAGTAGAAATCGGTGACGAGCGCGACCGCCGTGGGACCTATGAAAAACCCGACGGCGTTCAAGACGAAGTAATAGAGCGCGATCACTTGTGCGCGCATCGTGGGCGGCGAGATCGACACGACTGCGGCGGCGCCCGCCGCCGTGGGGGCTGCCGCGCCGAGTGTCGCCGGAATCAGTGCGAGCACGGCAAGTAGCGGTGAGGGCATCAAGGTGAACGAGCAATAACCGATGGCCATGACCACGAACGACACGAGGCAGACGCGTACGTAGCCATCCTCGTAGCGCGATTGGAAATAATCGCTCATCCATCCGCCGATCAGCACGCCCATCAGCCCGAACACGATGGTGATGACGCCGCGCCACTGGATCCAGAATCCGAGCTCCTCCGGCGTCAGCGAGTAGGTACGGCGCAGGAATTCGGGGATCCAGAATCCGATGCCGTAAGCCATGATCGCAAGACCCGACAGAGCAAAGAAGAGCACGAGAAATGCGCGCCAGCGACCGACGACATGCGCCAGGGTCTTGTTGACCGGCGAGGCGATGGGCTTCAGGCCACTCACCAAAAACTCTCTGCGCACCGGCTCGCGGATCGTGAGCACGAGCAGCGCAATCAGAAGACCGGGAAGCCCGACGTATATGAACATGAGCTGCCACGGTTCATGCCAGCCGAGTATCGGCAATTCCACAGGACCAATTTCTTTGAGCTTCGGATAAACCGCCCCGCCGAAGATGAAGGCGAGCCCGCTGCCACTCGAGACGCCTGCGGTGTAGAGCCCGATCGCGCGCCCGATCTTCTCCGGAGGAAAGTAATCTTTCAGCAGCGACAAGGCCGAGGGGTTCAGCGCCGACTCCCCTGCGCCGACGCCGACGCGGGCGAGGAAAAGAGCCGCGTACGAGGTCGCAAATCCGCAGGCGGCAGTCATCACGCTCCAGAACGCCACGCCCCAGAAGATGAGCCATCGGCGGTTGCCTCGGTCAGCGAGCCAGGCGATGGCTACACCGAAAAACGTATAGAACACCGCAAAGGCGCCCCCGAGCAGCAAGCTCATTTGCGTGTCGCTGATCTGCAGGCTCGCTTTGATGTCGGGCACGAGCAGGGCGATGATCTCGCGATCGATGAACGCAAGGATGTACGCGAGCAAGAGGACGACGACGACATACCAGGCATAGGCGGGATGCGGGTACGGGACCGGCGTGGCGGGTGCGTCATGGCTCGACATCGGGCATCCTCTTGGTCCCCAGGGCGCGCGTAGTTCTAGCTCATCCGGACCGAACTTGAAAGTCAGTCATCATCCCGACTACTACTTGCCGTTGCCCGAAGGCCATCCGTTTCCGATGGTCAAGTACACGTTGGTGTACGACCGGCTTCGCGAGGCGGGTCTGCTGCCGGCCGAGAACATCATGCTTCCCGAAGAAGCCTCTCGTGCCGATCTGGAGCACGTTCATACTCGAGACTACCTCGATCGTTTGTTTGGTCCGGGTTTGAGTGAGCAGGAGCAGCGTGCACTCGGTGTTCCGTGGTCGCCGCGTTTGCTGCGGCGCTCGCGGCTTGCCGTTCAGGGCACTATTTTGGCGGCCTACGCCGCGCTCGAGGACGGACGAGCTGGCAATCTTGCCGGCGGTACTCACCATGCTTTTGCCGATCATGGCGAAGGGTTCTGCGTCTTGAACGACGTCGCCATCGCAGTCCGACGATTGCAGCGCGAAGGGCGAATCGCACGTGCGCTCATCGTCGATCTCGATGTGCACCAGGGCAACGGCACGGCTGCTATCTTCGAAGGGGACGATTCGGTCTTCACTTTCTCCATGCATGGCGAGCGCAATTATCCTTCGCGCAAGATGCGCTCGAGTCTCGATGTCGGGTTGCCCGACGGCATCGACGATGACGCCTATCTGTCGACTCTCCAAGAAATGCTGCCTCGACTCAAAGAAAATTTTCATCCCGACATCGTGTTTTATCTCGCAGGCGTCGATGTCGCTGCCGGCGATCGATACGGACGTTTCAACCTGAGCGACGAAGGAATCCGCGCACGTGATCGCAAAGTACTCGAGTGGACCGCGCATCATGGGCTGCCGCTCGCCATTACACTCGCCGGAGGTTACTCACCGAACGCCGTGCGCACCGCAATGCTTCACACCCTGGTTTTCGAGGAGGCGATGAAGTGAGCGCTCCGACATCGAAACCCCGTCTCATGCAACGCTTCTTGCGTTTCATGTCCGATCGTCGCGTGCTCTCCGATGCGCGCATGCTCGAGCTGTATCCGCCATTCTGGTTCATGCGTATCAAGGTGCTCGAGATGGATCGCGACTGGCGTCACGTGCGCATTCGTCTTCCGCTAAACGGCATCTCCCGCAACCCCGGCGGCGTGATGTTCGGTGGTTTTCAGGCGGCGCTTGCCGACCCGATCGCTGCGCTCGCTTGTGCACGCGTCTTTCCGGGTTATTCGACCTGGACGCGCGGGCTCTCCGTCGACTTCGAGCTCGGTGGCAGCACCGACCTCGAACTCAGATTCGAGTTTCCCGTCGAACTCGAGTCGCAAATTCGGGAAACGCTCGCTCGAGACCAGCGCGCGACCCCGGCTTTCGAGTACGGCTTCTATCTCAGCGATGGCCGGCGCTGCACGCGCATCGTCAATACGGTTGCCATCCGGCCGCGAGGCTACAGTCGAGCGACGACGCCCCCGGCACCGGAGACCGGCGTCGACTGATCATCAAAGATTTTGAGGCCACCCAATCGATTGCGGGCGGCGAATTCGCCTCAGACCGGCTCGAGCATCAAACCGCGAAGCTTCTTGATCGCATTGGCTTCGAGTTGGCGCACACGCTCGGCCGACACGCCGTATTTTGCAGCGAGGTCGTGCAAGGTCGCTTTCTCGGCATCGCCCGCCATCCAACGGCTTTTCACGATGTCCCGGCTGCGCTCATCGAGCGACTGCATCGCCGCGATGAGACGCGCATGCTGATCGTCCTCCCACTCCTCGCTCTCCACCTGGACGGCTGGATCGGCATCGGGAGCGGGCAGGTAAGCCGCCGGCGCGTGGACTTCGTCTTCTTCGGAGTCGAGCGCCATCGGGTCGAAAGACAGATCCCGAGCGGACAGCCTCCGCTCCATCTCCGTGACCTCGCGTTCCGAGACGCCGAGTTCGGTCGCCACGGTCCGAGTCTCTTCCGGAGACAGCCACGAGAGGTTTTTCTTGAGGCGTCGAAGATTGAAGAACAGTTTGCGCTGCGCTTTGGTGGTGGCCACCTTCACGAGGCGCCAGTTGCGCAGGACATACTCGTGGATCTCGGCTCGGATCCAGTGCACCGCGAACGAAACGAGGCGCACGCCGATGTCGGGATCGAAGCGTTTGACCGCCTTCATCAGACCCAGATTGCCTTCTTGGACGATGTCGCCCATCGGCAGCCCGTAACCGGCGTAGCCGCGGGCGATATGCACCACGAAGCGAAGATGCGAGAGCACGAGAGCGCGAGCGGAATCGACATCACCATGATCGCGGAAGCGTCGCGCGAGCTCTTGCTCGTCCTCGCGCGACAGCACGGGCACCTTCGAGACACGATCGAGATACGCGTCGAGGCTGCCGAGCGGGCCGGTCAGTGCGAGTTCGGAGTAGCGTGTGGCGAGGACGTGGGATGTCATTTGAAGGTGAACCTCGGGCCAAATATTAGCACTCGGCTTTTTTGAGTGCTAATCCCTCGCGAGGTTCATTCGAACCACCCGAAAATCAATAAACGCAAAAAGAGCTTTATTGATTCACTAATGATTTAATCAGCCACGAGCCTCAATTCGTGCGATCAGCCGGGCGGCTCCCAGCCAGGCACCGAGCACCCCGAGCAGCGCCCCGCCCAAGATCAAGACGAGTGCTTCGAGGGGCTCGACCCCCGAGAGCGCAAATCGTCCTCCGTAAAGCGCGGCGAGGCGACCGACAGGTTCGATCAAACCCGCGACGGCGAGACTGACGATGCCGACGGCAGCGGCACCCCCGAGCAGCCCGAAGATCGCACCTTCGTACAAGAACGGGCGACGGACGAAGGCGTTGGTTCCGCCCACCAATTTGGTGACCTGGATCTCGGATCGACGGGTGCGGATTTCGAGTCGTATGGCATTTCCCACGAGGGCGAGCACGCCGACCCCGAGCACGACCGCGAAGACGATCGCCACGTTGCGCAACAAATCGAGGAGGGCGGTCAGCCGCCGGACCCACTCGCCATCGAACTGCACCGTTTCGACTTCCGGCCACGCGGAGAGATAGCGCTTGAGCGACTCGACTCCCTGGGGATTGGCGTACGAGGCTTCGGGTCGAATGGTGATCACGTGGGGAAGGGGGTTGCCCTGCAGCGCATCGAGCGCCGCCCCGAATCCGGAGTACTGACGGAACTCCTCGAGGGCCACATCGGCCGCGATGAGGGTGACTTCGCCGACTCCCGTGCGCTGACGGGCCGCCGCAGCGAGTTGTTCGGCTTTCTCGAGCGCCACATCGGTCTTGAAGAACACCGAGAGCTCGATGGAGTCCGTCACGTCACCGGCTGCGATCCGGGCGTTTTTGAAGAGCAACCAGAGTGTCGAGGGAAGCGTCAGCGCGATGGCGATCACGAACACCGTCAACAAAGTGCCGAGCGGCTGGCGGATCAATCGACCGAAAGCCGACAACAAGGCCTGGGCGTGTCTCGAAAAATAAGTGCCGGGCGAAATCATGCGGCGACTCCCGTGCCTGAGGCAGGGCCCGCTCCGGATCCCGGTCCGGGTGGCGTTGCGCTGAACACGCGCCCCTCGTCGATGAGGATTTCGCGCTGCGCGAATTCACGGACGAGCGCCATGTCGTGGGTGGCGATGAGGACCGTCACGCCGACGTCCTGAAATCGGCGGAACAAATTCATCACTTCGCGCGCGAGTCCGTGATCGAGATTGCCGGTGGGTTCGTCCGCGATGAGCAAGGTGGGCCGCGCGACGACCGCGCGTGCGATACCGATACGCTGTTGCTCGCCGATGGAGAGTTCCGCCGGCGAAACACGCTCTTTTCCGAGCAAGCCTACTTGATCGAGCGCGGCACGAACGCGTTTGTCGATATCGCGAAAGCGCGTGTCCGACACCATCAGCGGCAACGCGACGTTGTCGTACACGGGTCGATCCATGAGCAGCTGATGGTCCTGGAACACGATGCCGAGCCGACGCCGATAGGCCGGGATCGCTCGCGCGGGCAGTTCGCTCGTTTCTTGTCCGTTGACCGTGACGGTACCGCGAGTGGGTCGCTCGATGAGTGTCAGCAGCTTGAGCACTGAACTTTTTCCGGCGCCGGAGCGACCGGTGAGGAACACGAATTCTCCGGCTTTCACTTCGAAGGAGACGTCGTGCAGCGCCTCGCGTCCGTTCGGATACTGCTTGAAAACGTGATCGAAACGAATCATGCCTCATTCCCCGCCGCCGAGACGGCTTCCGAATTTCGTCCTTCGACGAGCGCTGCGGCAAAGGCTGCCGCGTCGAACTCGCCGAAATCTTCCGCGCCTTCGCCGATGCCGATGAACCGTATCGGCAAACCGAGTCGTTTCGCGATGGCGAGGACGATTCCCCCTTTTGCGGTGCCGTCGAGCTTGGTGAGCACGAGTCCGGTCACGCCCACGGCCTCGTGAAACTGCACGGCCTGCGCGAGCGCATTTTGGCCTTGGTTGGCATCGAGCACCAGCAGTACTTCGTGCGGAGCCGACGGATCGACCTTGCCCATCACACGACGAATCTTGCGCAGCTCTTCCATGAGGTGCGACTGCGCCTGCAGTCGGCCTGCGGTATCCGCGATGAGCACGTCGGCGTTGCGGCTGCGCGCAGCACTCAAGGCATCGAAGGCGACGGCGGCCGGGTCGGCACCGGTCTGCTGCGCGATGAGCTCTGCACCGGTGCGTCCCGCCCAAATGCCGATCTGCTCGACCGCTGCAGCGCGGAACGTGTCACCTGCAGCGAGCATCACGCGCAGACCTTGTTGCCCGAGTCGATGCGCGAGTTTGCCGATGGTCGTCGTCTTGCCGGAACCGTTCACGCCGACGACCAGGATGGTGTACGGCTTCGCGCTGCGATCGACGACCAAAGGCCTCGCGACGGGTGTCAGCATTGCAGTGATGTCGCTACGCAGCGCGGCGAGCAGGGCATCGACGTCGTCGAGTTGCTGTCGGGCGACGCGAGCGCGTAAACCCTCGAGCAATTCTTCGGTGACAGGCACGCCGACGTCGGCCGCGAGCAATCGGGTTTCGAGTTCTTCGAGCACTGCGGCGTCGATACGCCGAGCGCCGAACAGGCGGGCGAGTCCCGCGCCGAGGCCACCGCCCGGGCGGGTCAGACGATCTTTGAGTCGTTGGAAAAACCCGGGCTTGGATTCGCTGGTCATGCGGGGGCGGATTTTAGGCTACCCTGCGCCGCAAATGGTCAGAAGCGATGGCAAATCACGGGAGCTGCGCATCATCGCCGGCATGTGGCGCGGGCGTCGCCTGCGTTTTCCCGAGGGCCCCGACATCCGCCCCACGCCCGATCGCGTGCGGGAGACCTTGTTCAACTGGCTGGCTCCCGTGATCCGCGGGGCCCGTGTACTCGATCTTTTCGCCGGAAGTGGCGCGCTCGGTCTCGAAGCGCTGTCTCGCGGCGCCGCATTCGTCGAGTTCGTCGACAGTGATGCACGCGCAATCGACGCGCTGCGCGAACGACTCCTCGAGTGGAAGGCTGATCCGGACGGTCATGTTCTGAAACGCGCGGACGCACTTCAGGTACTCGCCGGCGCGAAGCCGGCCTCAAAACCGCCGTTCGACATCGTGTTCATCGACCCGCCGTTCGCGGCCGGTCTGTGGCAGACGGTTGCCGATCGTCTCGAGACCGGAGGTTGGCTTGCGCCTCAAGCCTATCTTTATCTCGAAATGCCGGTTCACAACCCGCCCGATCGACTGCCCGGGCATTGGACCGCCTGGCGTAACGGAACTGCAGGAGAGGTCGGGTATCATCTGCTGCGTCGCGCGGAGCCGGCAGCCTGAACGCCGGGTGGGAGATCACGTGGCATACAAGAAGCGGAACGCACTTTACCCGGGCACTTTCGATCCGATCACCAACGGTCATCACGACCTCGTGCGTCGTGCTGCCAGTATCTTTGATCGAGTGGTGATCGCCATCGCGGCCAATCCGAGCAAGGCGCCGCGCTTTTCTTTGGCGACCCGCGTCGAGTTGGCCAAAGCCGTGCTCGCCGACGTTCCGAACGTCGAGGTTCATGGATACGCAGAGCTCACGGTCGACTTTGCGCGCAAGAACGGACTCAACGTCATCATCCGCGGTCTGCGAGCCGTCTCGGACTTCGAATTCGAGTTTCAGCTCGCCAACATGAGTCGGCATCTCGACCACGAAATCGAGACGGTCTTCATGACACCAAAGGAGCAGTTCACCTTCATTTCGTCGACGCTCGTGCGAGAGATCGCCGCGCTCGGCGGAAATGTCAGCGAGTTCGTGCACCCGATCGTCGTCGACGCGCTGAAGCGACACCGCGAGGCGGCGCTCGCCAAAGCCTGATCTTCGGCCTCTCCCATTCGACCCTGGATTTCTCGAGGTCGACGGCCCTCCACAGATACCATGCGGCAGCCGAGCGGTAGGGCGCCCATTTTTCGCCCTGTCGAGCGAGCTCACTTGGCGTAGGCAAGTCGCGCAATCGATACGCGATGCGAAATCCGTTGCGTACACCGTAGTCGGCGACGGGAAGCACGTCGAGCCGACCCAGCTGGAACATCAGCATCATCTGCACCGTCCACGGACCGATGCCTCGGACTACCGTCAGCCGCTCGACGATGTCCTCGTCTTCGAGAGACTCGAGCGTCGCCGTATCGGGGACGATGCCTTGATCGCTCTTGAGCGCGAGATCGCGAATCGCCGCCACTTTTGCGGCAGAGAGTCCGGCGCTGCGAAGCTGGCTCTCCTTGATTGCAAGCACGGCATCCGGCTCCGGAAAATCATCACCGTAGGTGTCGAACAGCGCGACGAAGCGTTTGAGTATCGCGGCTGCGGCACTGCCGCTGATCTGCTGCGAAATGATCGCTTCGGCAAGGTGTCTGAACGGCGAGGGGCATTCGACGGGCCGCAGAGTGAACGGGCCTGCTGTGGCGATAAGCGCAGCCATCACGGGATCGCGGCTCGAGAAATATTTGACGAGCTTTGTGCGCGTGGGGCGCGAGGTTAGCGTTGGCACGTGTGGCACCAGTAGGTCGATCGTTGGGCCTGCACGCGCTGTCGCACGAGATCACCACAACGTCTGCAGGGTTCGCCTTCTCGTTCATAGACGAAAAGTTTTTGTCTGAAGTAGCCGGGACTGCCGTCTGCACCCACGTAATCGCGCAGGGTGGTGCCGCCGACCTTGACGGCCTGTGAGAGCACGAGTTTGATCGACTCGACAATGCGTTCGATTTCCTCGCGCTTGAGATGACGAGTTTGACGTCCAGGTCTGACGCCCGCGCGAAAGAGCGCTTCACTCGCATAGATGTTGCCGACCCCGACGACGATGTGTGCATTCATCAAAAACGGTTTCACGGCAACTTTGCGCCCTCTCGATATCCGCCAAAGATAGTCCGCATCGAAGGCCTTCTCGAGAGGTTCCGGGCCGAGTGAGGCGAGCAACGGATGATCGAGGGCGTTGCCTTCGACGAGATGCAGCGAACCGAACCGTCGCGGATCGTTGAAGCGCAGGGTACGTCCCGAGTCCAGTGTCAGGTCGAAGTGATCGTGCTTGAGCCGCGGCGTGTCGGCAGGCAGGACGCGCAGGCTCCCCGACATGCCAAGGTGCAGGATGAGCGATGAGCCGCGATCCAGATCGATCAGCAGATATTTCGCGCGACGGCGTACACCGATGATCGAAGCGTCACGCACGGCAGGGGCGACGCTCGAGGGAACGGGCCAACGCAGTCGCGGCTCGTGCACTGCGAGTTCGACGACGCGCCGTCCCTCGACGTGAGGTTCGATGCCTCGTCGGGTGGTCTCGACTTCGGGAAGCTCTGGCATTCGCCGGTCACGTTAAACGAAAAGGCCTGCACGGGGGCAGGCCTTGTCGAACCGCAGGAGCGTGCCGAAAGCACGCGAGCGGACTTATTTGATTTTGGTTTCCTTGTAGGACACGTGCTTTCGTACGACCGGGTCGTACTTCTTCACGTCCATCTTCTCGGGGTGAAGACGCTTGTTCTTCATCGCCACGTAGAAATGACCGGTACCGGCGGAGGAAAGCAATTTCACTTTTTCGCGCATGGCTTGGGTACTCCGTCGTTCAGATCTTCATGCCCTTGGCGCGAAGGTCGGCGACCACCGCGTCGAGGCCATTCTTCTCGATGGTACGCAGGGCATTCGTGCTGACGCGCAGCGATACCCAGCGCTGTTCGCCCTCGAGCCAGAAACGCTGCGTGTGCAGGTTCGGCAGGAAGCGGCGACGCTTCTTGTTGTTCGCGTGCGAGACGCGGTTACCCGTGGTGGGGCGCTTTCCAGTGAGTTCGCAGACGCGGGACATCTTGAGAAGCCTTTGTAAATCAGTGGGTTGGACTCGCCCGGAGGTCTTGGCCCCCGAGCAAAGGGCCGCTTTTATACCAGTCCCGCCGACCCGTGGCAACTCACCCCCTGCTGCCGCTCACAGCAGACCTCGTTCGGCGAGGGAGACGGTGTCGGGTCCGGCGACGATCAAATGGTCGAGCACCCGAATGTCGACGAGTGACAGGGCGTCGCGCAGGCGCAGCGTGATGAGCTCGTCCGCCCGGCTTGGCTCGGCCACTCCCGAGGGGTGGTTGTGGGCCAGGATGACCGCTGCGGCGTTGTGGGCGAGCGCCTGACGCAGTACCTCACGCGGGTGCACGCTCGCCCCATCGAGGGTGCCCCGGAACATCTCCTCGAAGGCGATGAGACGGTGCCGGGTGTCGAGATAGAGACAGCAGAACACCTCATAGGGACGGTCCCGCAACTGGGCGCCGAGGAATCGGGTGGTATCGGAGGGCGAGGCGAGCGCTACGCCCGCCCGCAAGGCGGCGAGGTAATGCCGCCGGGCGAGTTCGAGGGCGGCCTGCAAGGAGGCGACCCGCGCCGGACCGAGGCCGCGGGAGTTCAAGGCTTTGTCGGTGGATACCGACAGCAGATTGCGCAAACTGCCGTGCTCTCGCAAAAGCGCACGAGCGAGCTCGAGGGCGTTGGTGCCACGAATGCCCGTACCGAACAGCAAGGCGATCAACTCGGCGTCGGTGAGCGTCGAGGCGCCACACTCGAGCAGTTTTTCGCGTGGGCGCTCGTTCTTGGGCCAATCGTCCAAGCGAAGAGAACGTGTGGGCATCGAGACCTCCTGCAACATCGATCGAGAATCAAGGAGGTGCAAGCCTCGAAGAGCAGGGTGGAGATGAGCGAGAGATGAAAGTGGATTTAATGCGCGCAAATCGACGAGACGTTCGCGGATAATGCGACGTCGTTCGAAAAGAGCATCGGGAGTCTTCACATGAGTCGGCGAGCCTTGAAGGTCCGCATCCTCGATCCGCGCATCGGCAAGGAGTTTCCTTTGCCGGCTTATGCCACGGAGGGTTCTGCCGGTCTCGACCTGCGCGCCTGCCTCGAAGCACCGCTCGAGCTCGCGCCAGGCAAGGCCGAATTATTGCCGACGGGTGTTGCGATCTGGGTGGCCGATCCGGCGCTGGCTGCCGTCATCCTTCCGCGCTCGGGCTTGGGTCACAAGCATGGCATCGTGCTCGGCAACCTCGTCGGCCTCATCGACTCCGACTATCAAGGACAGTTGATGGTGTCGTGCTGGAACCGAGGCAGCACGGCCTACACGGTTCAACCGGGCGAGCGCATCGCGCAGCTCGTGGTCGTGCCCGTCGTGCAGGTCGAACTCGAAGTCGTCGAAGATTTCACGGCCACCTCGCGTGGCGCCGGTGGCTTCGGCAGCTCAGGCACTCGCTGACCGCGCCGACACGCCAGCTCAAAGATTACAGACGCAGGCTCGTCGGTTCGTGACGCAGATCCGTCACGCGCGCTCGACGATGGCCGTGACGCCCATGCCGCCCGCCGTGCACACCGATATGAGCCCGCGACGAGCGGTCGGCGTGCTCGCGAGCGACTTCGCCAACGTCGCGAGTATCCGTGCGCCGGTTGCGGCGAAAGGATGTCCGATCGCCACACTGCTGCCCTTTACGTTGAGCTTTGCGCGGTCGATGCTGCCGAGCGCGGCACTGCGCTTGAGTTTCGTGCGGCAGAACTCCTCGGATTCCCACGCGGCAAGGGTGCAAAGCACCTGCGCGGCGAAGGCTTCGTGGATTTCATAGAAATCGAAGTCCTGCAGCGTGAGCCCTGCATCATCGAGCATCGTGGGCACCGCATAAGCCGGCGCCATCAGCAGACCCTCGTCTCCATTGACGAAGTCGACTGCTGCCGCCTTGCCGAAAGTCAACCAAGCCTGCACAGGCAGCCCCTGCGCGCGCGCCCAGTCCTCGCTCGCCAGTAGCACGGCCGAGGCCCCGTCGGTGAGCGGCGTGCTGTTGCCCGCAGTCAGGGTGCCTGCGCTCGAACGATCGAAGCTCGACTTGAGCTTGGCGAGTTTTTCTTTGGACGAATCGGCGCGAACGTTGTCATCGCGTGACAAACCCTCGAACGGAACGACGAGATCGTCGAAGAACCCTGCTTGCCAAGCCGCCGCCGCACGTCGATGGCTCTCGTAGGCGAGCTCGTCTTGCGCGGCTCGGCTCACGCCCCAGCGTTTCGCCATGAGCTCACAGCTCTCGCCCATGGAAAGTCCGGTTCGCGGTTCATTTGCGCCGGGGATGACGGGCTTGAAGTGACGCGGTCTCAACGACAGGAACGGCGCGAGCCGACCGCCGAGACTCTTGGCACGAAATGCGCGCATCAAGATTTGCTGGTAACCGCGCGAATACACGATGGGCGGATCACTGACCGTATCGACGCCCCCTGCGATACCCGAGTCGATTTGTCCGAGTGCGATCTTGTTGGCGATGTTGATTGCCGCCTCGAGACTCGTACCGCAGGCTCGCTGCAAATCGTACGCGGGTGTATGCGGGTCCAGCGTGGTGCCGAGCACGCTCTCGCGCGCGAGATTGAAATCTCGCGAGTGCTTGATGACCGCGCCCGCAGCGACTTCGCCGAGTCGTTTTCCGTCGAGCTTGAATCGTGACACGACTCCCTGCATCGCCGCTGTCAGCATCTGCTGATTGCCAACGTGGGCATAAGCCCCGTGAGCGCGCGCAAAAGGGATGCGAGTACCACCGATGATGGCGACGCGACGGACTTTCGACCCGACCAGCATGCTGACTCTCCTTAGCGAGCCTTGCCTGATTTCACGCGCTCGAAATGACGATCGCGAAGGGCAGTGTGACGCGACTCGAGTTTCTGTACCGTCCCGCCGGCCACCACGAGCTCAGGCAGGCTCGATACTTCGAGCGGATCGCCGGACCACAACACGAAGTCGGCCGACTTTCCGCGCTCGATACTGCCGAAGCGATCGGCGACACCAAAGATTTCGGCCGGGGTGCGGGTGATGGCGGCGAGCGCGTCCATCCAGGGCAGGCCATGCGCGACCGCATTTCCCGCTCCCTGTCGGGTCTTGCCCGCATCGTCGACGCCGGTATCGTTGATCGAGATGGCGACGCTCACGCCTGCAGCGCGCAGCTTGGCTGCGTTTTGCAGCGTCGAGCCGACTTCGTCGAACGAGTCGGGAAGGTTGTGCAGTGGGTCGACGATGACCGGGATACCGGCCGCGGCAAGTTCATCGGCCACACGCCAGGCTTCGGCTCCGCCACGAATCACCGCGTTCAATTTTTCCTCCCGAGCGAATTTAATCGTGTTGCGGATGTCGATCGCACGATCGACGTCGAAGACGAATACGCCATTGCCCTTGAGGAACTCGACCAGCACCTGCCGTCCCAAGGGCGAAAGCAGACGCTCGTCGTGCACCATCACGAGGTTGGGAGCACGCGCTTCGACGATGGCTTGGCGGAGCAACATGAATTGCGCCGCGCGCGAACCACCGGAGAGGTCGTTCGCATCGCCCCCGAGATCGACGAACATGATGCGCGCGGGTAGCGGCGCCGAACCGTCGAGGCCCACCGGTGCACCGAGGCCTGCGACGAGGCTTCCCCCGGATGCCGAGGCCGGCGTCAGCAGAGTGAAGGTGACTCCATTGACCCGGTTGACTCCGACGGTCATCGATTCAGGGTTGTACGCGAGCGTCACGTCGAACTCGGGTCGCATCTGACCGAGTCGCTGTGCGAAATCGCCGGTCGTCTGCTCGATGCCGATTTCTTCGAGTCCGATGTGACCGAGACCACCGAACACACCGGGTGTGAGGGCGCGACCGCCGGCATCGACCACCGTGGTGCCTGCAGGCGCCGAAAGATTTTGGCCGATTGCCGCAACCTTGCCGTTCTGGACGAACACATCTGCGCCCTTGAGTGGCGCCGTGGCATCGCGCGACATGGTGTACACCGTGGCGTTGCGGACGAGCAGCGTGCTGCCGCTCGGCGAAGTGGCCGCATCGTCGGCGATGGCAACGTGTTGGAGCGCCCCTGCGATGACGAGGCTTGCCAAAGTACGGGTCAAAGTATTCATCGGATCACCCCTTCGTAGGCAGGCTGACCAAGCAAAAAGTCGGATTCGGGCAGGGCGCGTGGCGCAGCGCGATCGAAGCGCAGCGCACCGTCGATGTATACCTGTTCCGTGAGCGCATAGACGCTGAACGGATTGCCGTTCCAGACGACGACGTCACCCATCTTCCCTTTTTCGAGCGTGCCGATCCGAGCTTCGAGCCCGATGGCTTGCGCGGCGTTCCGGGTGAGCCAGGTGATGGCGTGTTCCGGTTTGATCTCGAGCCCCATGCGACGCGCATGAGCCATTCCCTTGGCCGCTTCCTGGTTGAGACGCTGGATACCTTCGGAAGAATCGGAGTGCACCACGGCGCATCCGCCGGGCGCCGCATCGACGAGGATCATGTTCTCGGGGATCGCGTCGTAAGACTCCATCTTGAAGCCCCACCAATCGGCCCATACGGCGGCACAGATCTTGTTGTCGGCGAGAAGGTTGGAAATCTTGTAGGCCTCGGTCGCGTGATGGAAAGCGCTCACGCGGTAACCGAACTCGCGCGACATGTCGACCACGATGGCCATTTCGTCGGCGCGATAGCAGTGATGCTGGATGAGGATTTCTCCGCGCAGCACGCCGGCCAGGGTTTCGAGACGAAGGTCACGCTTCGGTGGACGCAAATCTTTGGCCCCCGCAGCCTTGCGAGTCTCGTATTGTTTCCAGTCGCGCGCGTACTCCTGCGCTTCGATCCATTGAGCACGCCAGCCCGCGACGTTGCCCATGCGCGTCGAGGGAAGTTGGCGACGATTGCCGTAGACACGTTTCGGATTCTCGCCGCAGGCCATCTTGAGACCGTGCGGAGCGTCGGGAAACTTCATCGACTGATACGTCACCGCCGGAATATTTTTGACGGAGACCGATCGACCGCCAAAAAGATTGGCCGAGCCCGGCAGCACGTGCAGCGTTGTGACTCCGCCTTCGAGCGCTGCCTCGAAACCCGGATCTTGCGGCCATATGGAGTGCTCCGACCACACCTGCGCCGTCGAGGGCGCCGTGGCTTCGTTGCCGTCCGAATGAGCCTCGACACCCGGTGAGGGATACACGCCGAGATGCGAGTGCACGTCGATGATGCCCGGCGTCACCCACTTGCCTCGGCCATCGACGATTCGCGCACCGGCAGGTGCGTCGAGTTGCGCGCCTACGGAAGCGATGAGCCCGTCGCGGATCAGTACGTCGGCATTGTCGACCCGCTCGCCATTGCCGATGAGTACGGTCGCGCCCCGAATGAGGGTCGGTGCCGAGGGCGCCGGCTTGTAGGTCGAGGGGTAGGGCGAGCCCGTACCCGACGATGTGGTCTGGGTCTCTGCGACCGGTGCTTTGGTGTCGCTCGCGCTTTTCATCGGGCCTGCTGCGGTGCAGGCCGTGAGTGCGAGCGCGAGGCTCGCGATCAGCGCGAGGTTTTGGGGTCGTCGTGAAATCATGCAGCAAACTCTCCCTGCTTGAGTCCGATGCGGTTGCATCTTTAAAGGTCGGCACGGCAAGATGCCCGAACAAGAGTCCGGGGACAACGGGGGCGCGGGGTGCAGCTCCCAAAAAGAGGCGAGATGACGTTCAAGACCTTCCAGGAGTTCTACCCGTTTTATCTGGGGGAGCACGCAGATCGCACGTCGCGGCGTCTGCACGTCGTGGGCACGACCTTGGCATTGCTGCAGCTGCCGCTCGCCCTGATCACGGGCAACGCGTGGTTGATCCTGACCGGTTTCGTCACCGGCTACGGATTTGCCTGGGTGGGGCATTATTTCTTCGAGAAAAACACGCCGGCCACTTTCAAACATCCTCTCTACAGCCTTCGTGGCGATTTCACCATGGCTCGTGACGTGTTCACGGGTCGAATTCCCTGGTAGCGATGCCCGCAAGTCGCATCGATCGCGTCTTCGAAAAACGCCTCGCCGCTCTCATCAATAGTGGAGAGCGTGGCGCTTTGCAGGGCGGCCGTCGAGGCGTCGAGAAAGAGTCGCTGCGTGTCACGCCTGCAGGGCGTATCGCCACCACGCCTCATCCGGCAGCTCTCGGTTCTGCGCTCACCAACGATCACATCACCACCGACTACTCCGAAGCTCTGATCGAGCTCGTCACGCCGACGTTCACCACGAACTGGGAGTTGCTGCAATATCTTTGTGACCTGCACCAGTTCGTCTACCGCCACATCGGCGACGAATTGCTCTGGGCGACCAGCATGCCCTGCGTGATCGACGGAGACTCCAGCATTCCGATCGCGCAATTCGGACCCTCCAACGTGGGTCGTATGAAGACGATCTATCGCGAGGGGCTCGGCTTGCGTTACGGACGAGTGATGCAGGCAATCTCCGGCGTGCACTTCAATTATTCCTTTCCCGAGCGGCTGTGGCCCGTGTGGGCCGCCATACGCGAGTCGCGCGTATCTGGGCAGTCGTTCGTATCCGAGAGTTACTTCGACCTTCTGCGCAACTATCGGCGGTTCGGCTGGATCGTCCTTTATTTTTTTGGCGTCTCGCCGATGGTGTGCAAGTCATTCCTTCGTGCTCGCGGGGAGACCTTGCCCGAGTACGGACGCGGTACGGCCTGGGAGCCGCACTCGACTTCGTTGCGCATGAGCGATCTCGGATACCGCAATCGCAGCCAGTCGAGCCTCGAAGTTTCCGTCAACAGTCTCGAAGAATACGTTCGCGATCTCACTCGAGCGATCAGTACCCCTCACCCCGAGTACCAACGCCTCGGTGTGAAGGTCGACGGCGCCTATCGCCAGCTCAACGCCAATCTGCTGCAGATCGAGAATGAGTACTACGCCTTCATTCGCCCGAAGCGCGTCGCCCGATCGGGGGAGCGTCCCACCAAGGCCCTGATTCGTCGCGGTGTCGAGTACGTCGAAGTGCGCGCCCTCGACGTGAGTGCCTTCGACCCTGTCGGAGTCAACCAGAACAAGCTGCGATTCCTCGAAGCATTCATGGTGCTGTGCCTGACGCGCGAGAGTCCGCTCATCGATGCCAACGAGCAGGCCGTGCTCGATGGCAACCATGTCACCGTCGCTCGACGGGGGCGTGAGCCCGATCTTATGTTGGTTCGCGACGGACGGAATGTGCCGATGCTCCAATGGGCTCGTGAGATCATCGACCAGATGCAAGGTATCTGCGAGCTGCTCGATGAGGGCGATCCGCTCAAGCCGTATTCGGCAGCGCTCGCCGTGCAGGCCGCCAAGCTCGACGATATGGCGTTGACGCCTTCTGCGCGGCTAATCAAAGAAATCGGTGAGACGGACGAGTCGTTCTTCGATCTTGCGCTGCGCACCTCGGCTGCCCACAAAGCATATTTCCTCGACCTGCACGAGCCCAACAAGGCGCGATTGAACGAGTTCGCGGATCAGGCCGCAGAGTCTCTCGAGGTGGCCGAGGCCATGGCCAGCGCCCCGCAGAAAGATTTCGACGTGTTTATCGCCGACTACTTCTCGTAGATCGCGATCTGGCGCTGGCCCGACGAATCGCGCATGCCGCGGAACATCCCGGGGCTGTTGAACTCCATCACCACTTTCCCCTTGGGATCGACGGCGATGACGCCACCTTCGCCACCGCGTTGCACCAGTTTTTCTTGCACGACGGATTTGGCGGCGCGCTCGAGTGACCAGCCGCGATACTCCACGAGCGCACAAATGTCGTATGCGACGACCGATCGAATGAAATACTCGCCATGCCCTGTGGACGACACCGCGCAACTCGCGTTGTTGGCGTAGGTGCCCGCGCCGATGACGGGCGCGTCGCCGATGCGGCCCCAGCGCTTGTTGGTCATCCCGCCCGTCGAAGTTGCAGCCGCAACGTTCCCTTTTTTGTCGACGGCGACGGCACCTACCGTGCCGAGCCCCGATAGCTCGTTCTTCGGTTGAGTTTGTCCTTGCAGGACACGTTGAAGTTGTCGCTTGCGCGTCGGCGTGACGAAGTACTCGTTTGGCACCAGCGTCAGTCCTTGGGACAGCGCGAACTCCTCTGCGCCGGTACCCGACAAAAATACGTGCGGGGATTGCTCCATCACCCGACGGGCGAGATCGATCGGATTTTTGACGTGACGCAAGCCCGTGACGGCACCGGCCGCCAGATTGCTTCCGTCCATGATCGAGGCGTCGAGCTCGGCATAACCATCATGCGCGAGGACTGCACCCTTGCCGGCATTGAAAAGCGGATTGTCCTCGAGTATTCGCACCGCAGTCGTCACGGCATCGAGACTGCTGCCGCCCGCGTCGAGTACGGCGTATCCGGCGTCGAGCGCCTCGGCCAAACCTGCTCGGTAGGTTGCTCCATCGTCAGGCCCGAGCTGGTCGCGCGAGATCACGCCCGCGCCACCATGAATCGCGATCGAAATCATTTTTTGGGGCTCCTTGCTCCCGGCGGGTGTCACCATCAAGAAAACGAGCGCGGCGATCGAAAGAGTTTTGGCGAGACCTCTCATGAGCGACGACCTCAGATTACGCAATCTTTGAGTGGGATCGAGATATCAGCTGCCTTGACGGCATCGAGCTTCACCCGCGCCGCGATCAGCTTGCGCGCGGCCATCTGGTCCCTCGCCTGGTTCACCGTATCGATGGCGAGCAGTTCACCATCGTTCTTCAGGTAGCAACACGAGAAGGCGTTGTCTTTGGGGTTACCGCGTAGCACCACCCGGTCATGTCCCTGCGACAGGCCGATGATCAGCAACTTGTGGTGATATTGGTCCGACCAGAACCAGGGCACGCGATCGTGTGGCTGCGCTTGACCCAGAATGCCGAGCGCAGCCGTGGTGCCTTGTTCGAAAGCATTGTCGACGGATTCCAACCGAATGCGGCGCCCGTAACGTAGCGAGGGGTGATTGCTGCAGTCGCCGATCGCATGGATCGACGAATCGGAGGTTCGGCAATATTCGTCGACCAGTACCCCGTTCTCGCAGGCGAGATCGGCGCTTCGGGCGAGCACATCGTTGGCGAGCACACCAATACCCACGATGACGAGTCGGGTCTCGATGCGTCCCGCGGCGGTCTCGACGGCACACACCCGACCCGAGGCGTCGCCCTGCAGAGCGGTTACATTGCAGCGCAGCAACAGCTGAACACCATGCCCGGCATGTTCGGCCTCGAAGTAGCGTGAGACGGGCTCTGCGACCACTCGGTTCATCACCCGATCGGCCATCTCGAGCACCGTGACTTCCATCCCGAGGTGTCTCAAGGTTGCGGCCGTCTCGAGCCCGATGTATCCACCGCCGATGATTACGGCACGGCCACCGGGTTGTATCTCGCTGCGCAGACGATCAGCGTCGGCGATGTCCTTGAGATAATGCACGCCGGCGAGATCGCTACCCGGCAGATTCAGTCGACGCGGCAAGCTGCCCGTCGCCAAAACCAACGCGTCGTAGCCGAGGCTCTGGCCATCGTCGAGGATGATCTTCGAGGCTGAGCGATCGATCGACTCCGCCCGCCGCCCGAGATGGCGGTGGATCTTCTGTTCGTCAAAATAATCTGGGTGGCGACGCGTCAATCGATCGCGTCCAAGCTCGCCGGCGAGATATTTTTTCGAAAGGGGAGGACGCTGATAGGGCAGATGGGGCTCGTCGCCGACGAGATCGATGCGCCCACCGAAACCTTTCTTGCGCAGGGTCTCGATACATTGAATGGCAGCCTGACCCGCCCCGATCAGTACGACTCGTTCCGTCATGGGCGGCAAGGATAGGGCCGAACCGAGGAGCGCACCACTCACGGGCGCACCCCCGACCGAAGTGCGCCATAATGGTGCGCGAAACTCGTCGAAGAGCCCTCAGGGGGCCAAAAATCCCTGCCATTTGGGGCCTCCCCTAGGTGGCATGGAAGGTGCAATACTCGTTCCGCCGCAGGCCGGTGCCTCGCATAGGTCGCATAGGGAGTACCAAACATGAAACTCGTCACAGCCATCATCAAGCCTTTCAAGCTCGACGACGTCCGCGCGGCGCTGTCTGAAATCGGCGTGTCGGGCATGACCGTCACCGAGGTCAAGGGATTCGGGCGTCAGCGTGGACACACCGAGCTCTACCGCGGCGCCGAGTACGTCGTCGACTTCGTCCCCAAAACCCGCATCGAAGTCGCAGTGCGTGGCGATCTCGTCGATCAAGTCACCGATGCGATCGTCAAAGCCGCCAAGACCGGCAAGGTCGGTGACGGCAAAATCTTCATCACCGATATCGATCGCGTCATTCGCATTCGTACCGGTGAGACCGACGAGTCCGCACTCTAAAAGTGACGAAGGCCATTCGCATTCATCGGGCCGGTGGGCCCGAGGAAATGCGGTTAGAAGAGGTGGATGTCCCGTCGCCGAGTGAAGGCGAGGTTCAGGTTCGTCACACGGCCATCGGTCTCAACTACATCGACGTCTACGATCGCAGCGGGCTTTATCCCATGCCGATGCCCGCAGGATTGGGGCGCGAGGCAGCCGGCGTCGTCGTATCGATCGGTCGAAAGGTCAAACATTTTCGAGTGGGTGATCGTGTCGCCTACGTGCATACGACGACGGGCAGCTACAGCGAGTTGCGCAACATGCCCGCCGCCAGACTCGTCAAACTGCCGCGGTCGATCAGTGACGAGCAGGCCGCCGCGATCATGCTCAAAGGCCTCACCGCGGAGTATCTCCTTCGGCGAACCTGTCGTGTGCAACGCGGCGACTGGATACTCGTGCACGCCGCCGTCGGCGGAGTCGGTCTGTTGCTCTGTCAGTGGGCCAAGACGCTCGGCGCGCGCGTCATCGGCGTGGTGGGCAGCAACGCAAAAGCCGCGCTCGCCAAGAAGAGCGGATGCAAGCACGTGCTCGTCATGGGGCAAGACCCGCTCGTCGAGTCCGTCAAAAAAATCACGAAGGGTGCAGGGGTGAGGGTGGTCTACGACTCGGTAGGCAAAGACACCTTCACCGACTCGCTCGATTGCCTCGCTCCACTCGGCATGATGGTGAGTTACGGAAACGCCTCGGGGCCGCCACCCGCCATATCACCGCTCGAGTTGTCGAAGCGCGGATCCCTCTTTCTCACGCGGCCGTCGCTCTTCGCCTATATCGCCAAGCGCGACGATCTCGACGCGGCGGCGAAGGCGCTCTTCTCCATGATTTCTTCTAGGAAGATACGCCTGCGCATCGGCCAGCGTTATCCGCTTGCCGATGCGGCGCAAGCCCATCGTGATCTGGAAGCCCGAAAGACCACGGGCTCGACGGTGCTCATTCCCTGAAGGACTTCCCTCCCGATGGCGTCAGCCGCCGGGCTTCAGCACTCCGATCAGCGCCGAGATGGCGACTCCCGCCCAGATCGCCAGTACATAGGGGCGGCAGGCGCCCATGCCGTCGATCATTTTTTGATCGCTTTCGGTGGTCGGCCCGGTGGAGGCCATCACCTTGAATCCTTCGATGAACGGCGGAATCTTCATGCGGATCATGAATCCGCAGAAGATGAGGAACGCGAAGATGAGGAGCTTGGCCGCCAGCCAGGGATACGGTTGAAGTGGTCCCGTGACCCAGTGATATCCGACTGACGATATCAGCGCAACGATCATGAAGACGCGGAAGCGCTTGTCCCACAGCGCGAGCATTTTTCCGAAGTCCGTGCCTTCTTTCTTGTGGATGGTGTGCACGACCCAGACCCAAATCGGGCCGAGCGCGACGATGGCGATGGTCTGCCAAAGTGGGTGTTCGTAGCCGATGAACTCCGCGAGGATGCCGCCCACCGTGAGCATGAGCGCGAGACAGTAACGCGGCAGCATATCGAGGTTGATGAAAATCTTGAACGCCGTCAGTCGCGCCTCGCGGGAGAGTTTCGTGTTGGTCACGAACGTGCTCGAGTAGAACACGCCCGCATCACCTCCGAGCCAATAGACGAAGAGCAGGATATGAAGATATTTGAATATCCCGTGGGCGAGAGTGATCTCTTCCATTATCGTGAACCCCCTTGAAAAGCGCAGTTAGCGTAGCACGCAGTCTCGCTGCGTTTGCTCCCCCGCCTTCCCTCATCGTGCTCGGCCAGATGGTCTGACCTCAGGTCGGACATCTACAATCTGACCGATGCCAGTCGTCAGCGAAAAACCAGAGTCCGTCGAGATCGGTCCTGCGCTCGTCGCTTGGCATACCCATAGCGGCCGGCACGATCTACCTTGGCAAAAAGATCGCACGCCTTATCGAGTGTGGATCTCGGAGATCATGCTGCAGCAGACGCAGGTCTCGACGGTCATTCCTTACTTCGAACGTTTCATGCATCGCTTTCCCGATGTGACGACGCTCGCTGATGCGCCGATCGATGAAGTGCTGCATCTCTGGACAGGTCTCGGTTACTACGCCCGAGCCCGCAATCTTCACGCCGCATCGAAGCGAATCCGCGACGAGTTCGGTGGCCACTTTCCGACGGACTTCGAAGCCGTGACGAACCTGCCCGGCATCGGACGTTCGACGGCAGGGGCCATTCTTTCTTTGGCGCTCGATCAGAGACACGCCATTCTCGATGGTAACGTGAAGCGGGTCCTCGCTCGCGTCTTCGGAATCGAGGGCAGTCCTGCCGAGCGGCGTGTGGAGCAACAGTTGTGGCAATTGGCAGAGGCCTGCACGCCAGCGCAAGGCTCTGCCATCTATACCCAGGCCATCATGGATCTCGGTGCCACGGTGTGCACACGTCGACGTCCGATCTGCGTGTTATGTCCATTGGCGCCGGGCTGCATGGCGCGACACAGCGGACGACAACACGAGATTCCCGCTCCGAAAGCGCGCAAGCCGCGTTCGCTACGTCGCGTCGAGCGATGCTGGTTGTTGCTGGCCGAGAATACGGAAGGCGCCGTATTCCTCGAGCGTCGACCCGAGCGCGGTATCTGGGGTGGGTTATGGTGTCCGCCGGAGTTCAAGAGCGAGTCTGCGTGTCTCGCTTATGCACGAAATCATTTTCATCTTCAGCGCGATCAGGTGTTCGAGCGACTCGGATCAGTGGCGCATGCTTTCACGCATTTCGATCTCGAGATTTTCCCGGTGCGAGCGAAAGGCTGCGTCCCGACCGCCGTGATGGAGTCACAGCAGTCGCTCTGGTATAACGCGCGTCACTTGGAGGGTGCAGCGCGCGTGGGCTTGCCCGCACCGATCAAGGAATTGCTCGACGGACTCACCGCAGGACACTTTTGACATGACCGATACCCCCGCTGTGCGCATGGTTCAGTGCGTCGTACTCAAGAAAGAAGCGCCAGGCCTCGAGCGGCCCGTCTATCCGGGCGAGCTCGGCGTGCGCATCTGGAGGAGCGTGTCGAAAGAAGGCTGGCAGCGCTGGGTGGCCCACCAGACCATGCTGATCAATGAATACCGCCTCGTCCCCATCGAACCCAAGGCCCGAAAGTTCCTCGAAGCCGAGATGGAAAAATTCCTGTTCAGCGAAGGTGCCGCCAAACCCGAGGGTTACGTCGCTCCTCAATAGCCCGAATCGCAAACCCTTTTAGATCAACGGGTTGCGATGTTCCGTGCTTGACGGGCGACTGGGGGTCTGGTCCAATGCGCCTCCCCATTCGGGGTTACGCTTGTAATCGTGGCCGGATAGCTCAGTTGGTAGAGCAGCGGATTGAAAATCCGCGTGTCGTTGGTTCGATTCCGACTCCGGCCACCATTTCCTTCCATCTTCCAAGCACTTAGCTTGCCAAAGACGGTTAGTGACAAATCGACACCTTTCGTACACCGCGAGATCTGTGGTCAATACATTTCATTGACCGAAAGGTCGTCCTCACACCATCACGGCTATACGCTAATTACTCACTGACGCAGTGTGTCCAGCCCGCTTTGATTGGTCCAGTGTTGAAGTTAGTTTAGGCAGCCTTTTTGCCGGTTATAGAGATGATCCGAGGCCTGGGGGCTCGCCCCCAGGCCTCGGGCGCCGGGGGTCGATAGCCGAGGGCGCTGTGCGGTCGAACTCGGTTGTAGTGACATCTCCATTGTTCGATCAGCACCTGTGCTTCACGTAGGGTGTAAAAGAGCTCGCCGTTCAAAAGCTCGTTTCTCAGCTTGCCGTTAAAGCTCTCGCAGTAGCCGTTCTCCCACGGGCTGCCGGGCTGGATGTAGAGGGTCTTCGTACCGAGTCGCCCGAGCCAAGCGCGCAAGCTCTTGGCCACCATCTCCGGGCCATTGTCTGAGCGAATGTGTTCAGGGATGCCTCGCTCGATCATCACGTCGGCCAATACATCGATCACATCGTGAGCGCGGATACGGCGAGCGACGTAGATCGCGAGCGCCTCTTTGGTGAACTCATCGATCAGGGTCAGGATCTTGAGCGGCCTCCCATCGGCGGTCCGATCCATCACGAAGTCCCAACTCCAGACGTGGTTTTTGTAGAGCGGCCGCAGCCGTACACACGATCCGTCGGCCAACCAGAGCCGAGCGCGCTTGGGCTGCTTCTGCGGCACCTTCAGCCCCTCCTGCTTCCAGATCCGCTCCACCCGTGAGCGGCTGATCTGCCAGCCCTGCTGCCAGAGCAAGCCCGTCACTTGCCGATACCCATAGCGCCCGTACTGCGCGGCGAGTGCAATGATCGACTGCCGCAGCGGCGCCTCATCAGCCCTGGGCTGCGGGACGTACCTTACGACTGATCTGGCGATGCCCAGCGCCCTGCAGATCCGTCGCTCTGAGTACGCATGCTTTGCGCGCACCAGAGCCACAGCCTCACGACAGCGCACCGGGCTTAGAATTTTCCCTCGGCGACTTCCTTCAGGATGATCTTATCGACCGTCAGATCCGCCACCGCGCGCTTGAGTCGACTGTTCTCCGCTTCGAGCTCCCGCAGCCGCTTCGCCTGATCGATCCTCAAGCCTCCGTGGCTCTTACGCCAGCGAAAGTACGTCTGCTCCGTCACCCCGATCTGCTTGGTCACCTGACCAATCGTCTGCCCCTGGCCGATCAGCACATCGGCCTCCCGAAGCTTATGGATGATCTCCTCGGTCGTGTATCTCTGCTTCGCCATCGCCCACGTCTCCTGTCCCTTTTTTGAACATTAAACATGGACCAAAAATACCGGGTCAGGTCATCAGGGCTTCACATTAGGCCGCAATCGTAAAGTGATCCTGACCAACGGGATCTCGCGTTAACCGGTGGGTATTTGTACGCCCCGCATCATTACCTTACGGCGTCCTTCACCCGCGCTGCGTCACTTATTAGCCGCACTCTCACGATCAATCATCATTTGCATGAGTTGTTCGATCAGGGAAACTCGTTGTTCCATCTTTTGATGCATACCCATCATGCCGCTCATGCCCCTGTGTGCGGTCTCTTTGATATTCGCAGTGGCGTCTCCATGGATAGAGCCGCTTTGCATCTTATTCAGCATCGCCATGCTCGAGTGCATGAGTTCCATATGTTCTTTGAGCAATGCGGTTCGCTCTTTTGCCGTCATAGGACTTTGCATTTTCTGATGCATTTCCTGCATCGCCTTCAACTGACCTTCGATGACTTCCGCACTGAGTGAATTATCCGGGTTTGGAGATTGCGAAAAGGCAAACGCCGAGCCACTGATCACTAAAATCATGAGCGCAATAACTTGTCTTGTCATAGCTGTTACTCCAAGCATCAATTGCCAAATTCGTAGTGGGTGCGGGTGTCACTAGACACTACAGAACAGAGTAGAGAAGAAACGAGAAGAAAGGTCTGCTTGCTGGCACGCAAACCGATGGTACGCTCTGCGCTCTAACGCACGGGTCACCTACGCTAATCCCTTAATGCATACGTTAGTTTATTAAGGGAGCTCGTGCAGGCAGATCTGGTTTGTACGATAACGAATGCTCGCAAGGAGTTCAGTCAGCTGTATCAACGCTATACAGTGACTCTCAGATCACTTTCTTTGGGGTCTGAGTAAGCTTCGCATGCGGAGGTATTTTCGACCTGCGAAAGGTCTGTCAAAAATACGATATTTATATGTTCGACGTAGGAGAGTGACACGTGTAAGTCATTGAGGACCAACAAGGGTTATGAGGCCGCGTCCGGCTTGGCCGGTAAAAAGCTAACGCTGATCTGCGGTGAGACCGTCGCGAGCTACGGCCGTCTCCGAGGCGCTCCCAGGTATGCAGGTCAAAAGCAACGCATCGGTTCAGTGACAAGATGAAAGTTCGGTACGCCACAGTACCTAGTTTCATATCTGGTGTGATCCACGCGGGCAGGCTACCAATAAAGAGTCTCCGGAGACCATCGAGCTCATGTCGTATTACGTAAACTTAAAATCTTTTCTAAGCATCAAGAGATGAACATGGCTGAATACCGCGTCGAATCCGACTTTTTAGGAGAAGTTCGCGTTCCGGCGGCTCGTCTCTGGGGCTCGCAGACCCAGCGCGCCTTGAAACACTTCCGCATCTCTAGGGAGTACATGCCGGTCGAACTTATCCACGCGCTTGTACTCGTTAAGCGTTCTTGCGCGCGTGTAAACGGAGCATTAGGGCTGGTCGCCTCGAATAAAGCGCGAGCGATTGAAGCCGCCGCCGATGAAATACTCGCGGGGAAATACAAGGGAGAGTTTCCGCTCGTTGTCTGGCAGACTGGCTCAGGCACGCAAACGAATATGAATGTAAACGAAGTTCTCGCGAACCGCGCTAGTGAAATTCTGGGGGGCGCGCGGGGGCCTCAGCGTTTGGTACAGCCAAATGACGATGTTAATTATGGCCAGTCTTCGAACGATATATTCCCGTCAGCGATGAATATCGCTACGGCACTCGCAATACATTCGCAGCTACTACCGGAGCTAAGAAAACTCCACGATATACTCGGGGCAAAGTCGGTTGAATATAAGGACCTCGTCAAGATCGGGAGGACGCACCTGCAAGACGCGACGCCGCTCACGCTTGGACAAGAGATCTCCGGCTGGGTATCTCAGGTAGACCACGGTATTGCCCACATACGGAATTCGCTGCCACATCTCTATGAGTTGGCAGTCGGCGGTACCGCCGTCGGCACTGGATTAAATACCCATGTTGAGTTCGCCGAGCGCGTGACGGCCGAACTGGCAGCGACCACGAATCTCCCGTTTTCCCCTGCAAAAAACAAGTTTGAGGCGATCGCCGCGAATGACGCTTTGGTCCATGTGCACGGCGCCCTTAAGACGCTTGCCGCGTCGCTGACCAAGATCGCCAACGACGTACGATGGCTTGCAAGTGGACCGCGTAGCGGGCTCGGTGAAATCTCGATTCCGGAGAATGAGCCTGGTAGCTCAATGATGCCGGGAAAAGTTAATCCGACGCAGGCTGAAGCGATGACAATGCTGTGCGCACAGGTACTTGGCAACGATGTTGCGATCAACATTGGTGGTGCTTCAGGAAACTTTGAGCTGAATGCTTTTAAGCCTCTTATTATCCATAACGTTTTACAAAGCATCCGGTTATTAGCGGACGGTTCAAGGAGCTTCCGTTTGCATTGCATAGAGGGAATACAGCCGCGCCGCGATCGTATCGCCGAGCATCTTGGAAACTCGCTTATGCTCATTACCGCTTTGGCGCCATATATCGGTCACGATAAGGCCGCCAAAATTGCAAGGAAAGCCTACTCCGAGGGCATAACACTAAGGAGGGCGGCTATCGATCTGGGGATCGATGCTGCTCAGTTCGACGCTTGGGCGCGACCTGAAAAGATGGTTAGAGCCGATTCAACGTGACGTTAGCAGGTTCGGAGCCGATGGTAGAGGATTAAGACCGGTAACGCCGCGCGTCTTAAAAGACTTCTACTAGGATGAGGGTGCTCGCGAATTCGATATTCCCTATTTCCTATTTCCCAAAGGTACTGATGGCAGGCTCTCTCGCGGTTCCAGTTACGATCAACCTGTGTGAGAGAAATTACTTGTGCCATCCCCGTGACAAGCTTAATTAAGTGACTGGCTAATGCGCCCTTACGATCTGGCTACGCAAACGATTTCGCGCACCAAGTTTTCAAAGTGGTTTGTCAAAAAAATAAAAAAGCCCGAAGCAAGTATTTCCAGCACTTTCTCCTTAGGTATCCCTCTACCCTAGAGACGACAAACGAGATCCGCTCGCCACTTCGGGCTCCGCGATTCACCCCTTTCTTGTAGGGAAGAAACGAGTGAGCCGACCCCTGCAGTATCAAATAGTCCCTTAAGACTTGTCGGTGCGAGCGCGTACGATCTGTGGCATTTAACGAAAACGTTAGAAGCATGTTACGTATATTCGTGAGGCACCTTATACAAACTATGTAGATGGCCAAATGACGAGCAGAAAAAATAGACGGCCGCCTCGATCACATGCAAAAAACCGCGATCATGTGATGGATGAGGCTGTCAGCCGCACTGACTTGAAAAATCCCCATACGGAAAAGTCCGGCAAGTCTCCGTCGCTGTTAAACGGAAGGAGTCACTCCTCGCTCGACCAGGATGACGTCGAAACGTGGTTGAATGAAGGCGGAGCTTAATTCTCAGGATTGTGAGCGAATCGCCGCCCCGGTTCGCATCGGTGTCACACGTGAAAACGTTTCCGAGTAGCTCGTGGTTCGCCGTTTTTTCTATCTCCTAATCACCAAGACGAACTATCAACACTAAGAATTTTCACATCAACGCTACACCACAGCATAAGGTTCCCACCGCTTTTTCGCGTGCTCGAGCACCGAAAATCGCACTTGTTTGAGATAACTTTGCTGAATGGCGAATCAATTAATTCGCGGTCGAAATGTGTCGGGGGGCGCGCCACTCACCGCATTCGATTGGGGGGTTCGTTTACTCGCGAAAGCAGATGTAAACGTAAACGGAACGCGGCCTTGGGATCTGCATGTTTGTCATCCGCATATGCTCGCCCGGGTTTTGCGTTACGGGAGCTTAGGGCTTGGCGAGTCGTATATGGACGGATGGTGGGAGTGCGATCAGCTTGATGAATTGATGGCGCGGGTACTTGCAGCGCGGCTAGATGAGGAGGTGGAGAAACCCAGAAATGTTTGGGCGGCGTTAAAAGCGCGACTCTTGAACCCGCAGGCCGGCGCGCACGCTTGGCAAGTCGGTCATCGGCATTACGATATCGATAATAGTCTCTATCGAAGCATGCTCGACCCTTACCTGGCCTATAGTTGCGGTTACTGGGTGACAGCAAAAGAGTTAGACGCAGCGCAGCGTGACAAGCTCGAGCTAGTTTGCCGCAAGCTCGAGTTGCAGCGAGGAATGAGCTTGCTCGATATTGGTTGTGGTTACGGCAGTTTGATGCGTTACGCTGCAGAGCATTACGGTGTCAAATGTGTTGGGCTTACGATCTCTGCGCAGCAGATGTCTCTCGGGAGCGACGTCTGTGCGGGTCTGCCAATCCAATTTAAACTCATCGATTATCGAGAGTTTAACCGTGACGGGCTTGAGTGCTTCGATCGTATTGCATCGATTGGGATGTTTGAGCACGTCGGACCGCGTAATTACGACGCTTACTTTGATCTTGTACGCCGTTCTCTTGCGCCTAATGGACTATTTTTACTCCACACCATCGGACGCGGTAACTCGGGTAAGGGGATCGATCCGTGGATTGAAAAATACATTTTTCCTAATTCCGTATTGCCGTCGATGGGACAGATCGTTGCTGCCTGCGAGAGCGACTTTGTGGTCGAGGATTGGCACAACTTCGGTGCTGACTATGATCGAACACTGCTAGCTTGGCATCAGCGCTTCGAAGCGGCCTGGCCACGACTAAAACAGACACACGACGAACGGTTCCATCGCATGTGGCGCTATTACCTACTCACTTGCGCAGGATCGTTTCGTGCGCGAACTAATCAACTGTGGCAGTTAGTGTTGTCTAAGAGAGGCGTCCAAGGCGGCTATCGCTGCCCGCGCTAAATTTCTATCCGGGCTCGGATTCGCTTGTTTACCGCCGCGTAAAGTATCGTTTCGGAGTTACTTAGCGAGTCTAGGATTGCTCATCATCGGCGCGCGGGCCGCCTTCGTTCGTCCTATCATTAAAACAGTTGGATTGCCTTAACCTGACCCGGTATTTTTGGTCCATGTTTAATTTTCATAAAAGGGACAGTAGACGTGATAATGGAGAAGCAGCGATACACGATCGAGGAGATCATCTATAAGCGTCCGGCGGCCGATGTTTTGATCGGCTACGGGCAAGGCAGGCGGTGGAAGCGCTAACTCGATGGCCCAAAAACGCTCTCATGGTCGTTGTAAACGACAAATGTCGAGCGCGGATATACCAAAGACTCGTGTCAAAACCGAATTCTCACCTTCACACCGCTTTCTTTGATCGTTGACTAAGCTCTGCGTGCGGAAGTGTTTTCACAGCCGGAATACCCTGTCAAAAACACGATATTTACTTACACATTCTCTTACACACAGCTTAGTGACATCTGTAAGTCATTGAAGGCCAACAGGGATTACTGAGTCCAGTCTTCTCATAATCCCTTGGTCCTTGGTCCTTGGTCCTTGGTCCTTGGTTCGAATCCAAGCGGGCCCAGTCCTCGAGATCTCTGATTAGGCCGCATCTCTAAGAGCGAAGACGCTAGACCGTCTCATGACTTCTGTCTGACTGGGTGGGTATTGCGGGAAATTTACGATTTTCGTAAACATTGCATTCATACTACATAGTAGGTATGCTCTATATCGATGAGTCGCCAAAAAGAAGATCCAGTCTTCAATCGGGTAGAAGAACTACGTGTCGCCCGTGGCCTGAGTCGTCAGCAGCTCGCCGAACTCGTCGAGGTGCATTACCAGACAATTGGTTATCTGGAGCGGGGCGAGTACAGCCCGAGTCTGATCCTCGCCTTGAAGATCGCTAAAGCTCTGGATGCCGCGATCCCCGAACTCTTTTCAGTCAAGCCCTTCAAGAAGGAGAAATAGGTAATGCCTGCAAAACGTAATCGCTTCTTTTGGCTGGAGGGGGTGACGGAGCGAGAGGTGACTCAGAGCCTCAATGATGAAAACCCCTCTCGGCTTCGAACTCATAAGGTTCGGCGCTTGATGGTGATATCGATTGCGGCGACAACCTGCGCGCTCGGTCTTCTCGTGCTTTGGCCCGATACGAAGCTTCGCTCTTACTTAGAGTTCGCGGGTTTAGCATCGTCGATCGTGCTCTATCTCCTGATTAGGAAGTCAGTAAGACTGATTGCTGACGCGCCAAACGAACTTTTGGACGAACGGCAAATCGCAGTTCGAGATGCTGCCCATACGACTGCCTACCGCATCTTGTCGATCGTTTCTGTAGCATTCATGATTATCTTCAGTCTTGCCGATCCCTTGCAACGCGGAATTCCTCTCATCTTTGGATTCCTGATGCTCGCTGTGTCGTTACCGTCGATGGTGCTCGCGTGGAGATTGCCGTCGGAAGAGATCTTACGCTCTGAATAATCGAAACATTGGCGACATCCGAAACATTGGAGACCCTTGTAATGAAAAAGTCACTCGTTGCTTTTTTTGTTGTTACAGCCGTATTGTCTTTTAGTGCACTGGTCTCTGCACAGAGTGAGGTTACCGCGCCGAGTAAACAGGCCACCTCATCAGCAGATCAGCTGCCGCGGCGAGTCATTACCCCTTCTTCCGCGCTCGCTGCGCCGCCCGCGCAGGCTGCCGCTCCGGACATCCCTTTCGAGCGATTCCGTCTCGAGAACGGGCTGACCGTGGTCGTGCATACGGACCGCAAGGCGCCGATCGTGGCCGTCAACGTCTGGTACCACGTGGGTGGCAAGGACGAACCAGCTGATCGGCAGGAGTTCGCGCACTGGTTCGAGCACCTGATGTTCCAAGGGTCCGAGAACTACCGCGACGAGTTCTTCAAGCCCTTCGAGGAGGTTGGCGCCACCGATCAGAACGGCACTACTAGCGCCGATCGCACCAACTACTTTCAAAACGTGCCGACCACCGCGCTCGACCGTGCGCTGTGGATGGAGTCCGACCGCATGGGTCATCTGCTCGGCGCGCTCGACCAGAAGGTGCTCGAGGAGCAGCGCGGCGTGGTGCGCAATGAGAAGCGCCAGCGCGAGAACCAGCCCTACGGCAAGGTCTGGGACCGGCTGTTCGAGGCGAGCTTCCCGCAGGGTCATCCCTATCACGCACCGGATGTCGCGGCGGACAAGCTGCTCGAAGGCGCAACCTTGGAGGAGGCGAAGGACTGGTTCCGTCGTTACTATGGCGCAGCCAACGCCACGCTAGTGCTTGCCGGTGATATCGATGTCGCCACTGCCCGCGAGAAGGTCCAAAAGTACTTCGGGCACATCGCGCCCGGACGCCCGCTGACGCGGCATCAGGTCGACATCGCGGCCCGCGGCGATTCGCGCCGCGATGTCATGTACGACCGCGTGCCGCAGCCCATGATCGTGCGCGCCTGGAACGTGCCGCCGGTTACTCACGCCGACAGCGACCTGCTCGGGCTCTTCTCGCAGGTGCTCGGCGGCAGCGCCGCGTCGCGGCTTGACGCGCGGCTCGTACACCGCGATCGGCTCGCCGACAGCGTGAGCGCCTTCAACTATGCGATGGGGATTTCGGGCGTGTTCGCCGTACAGATCATGGTCAAGGCTGGGCAGGACACCGCCGCCGTCGAGAAGGTGCTCGACGAGGAGATCGCGCGCCTGCTGCAGCAGGGTCCCACCACGCAGGAGCTCGACCGCGCCCGCACCTCGACGGTCGCGGGTTTCGTGCGCGGCATCGAACGCGTCGGTGGCTTCGGCGGCAAGTCCGATGTGCTCGCCGAGTGCCAGGTGTTCCATGGCGACCCGGGCTGCTTCCGCAAGTCGTTCGCGACGCTCGAAGCGGCGACGCCCGCGCAGGTGCGCGATGTGGCACGGCGCTGGTTGGGGCAAGGCGACTACACGCTGAACGTGCTGCCGTTCGGCGCGCTGCGCAACGCTCCCGCCAGCGCGGCCGACCGCAGCCTCGGCGTGCCGAGGGTCGCGACCTTTCCGGACCTCTCGTTCCCAGCGCTCGAGCGATTCACGCTCTCGAACGGCGTGCCGGTGGTGCTGGCGCGTCGGCCGGAGGTGCCGGTGGTGCAGCTGCAGGCCTTGTTCGACGCCGGCTTCGCGGCGGACGCCGGCGGCAAGCCGGGCACCGCCTCGTTCGCCATGGCGATGCTTGAGGAGGGCGCGGGTCCCTATGGAGCCCTCGAGTTTGCGGCGCGTGCCGAGGACCTTGGCGCTACGGTCGGTGTGGGCGCCGCGCTCGACTCCTCCAACGCCTCCCTCTCGGCGCTCAAGGACCGTCTCGATCCCTCGCTCGCACTGTTCGCGGCGATGCTGCGCGAGCCGCGTCTCGAGGGCGCCGAGATCGAGCGCGTGCGTACGCAATGGTTGGCGACCATCGCCCAGGAGAAGACGCAGCCGGACAGCATCGCGCGCCGCCTGCTGCCGCCGCTGATGTATGGTGCGGAGCACCCTTACGGCACTCCGTTGACCGGTTCGGGCACCGAGCAGGCGATCAAGTCGTTGACGCGCGCCGACCTCACTGCCCACCTCGAAGCGTGGGTACGGCCAGACAACATGCGTCTTGTGATAGTCGGAGACACCACCCCGGAGGCGATACGGCCGCTGCTAGAGAAGCACCTCGGCGGCTGGCGTGCGCCGGCCGCCGCGCGCGGCACCAAGACGGTACCGGAGGTGGTGCTGCCCGAACGGCCGCGCGTGTTTCTTGTCGACCGCCCGGACGCCGAGCAGGCCTTCATTCTCGCCGGACACCCGATCCCGTCCTCACGCTCGCCGAAGGCGTTGGAGACCGACAGCGCGCTCACCGTGATCGGCGGTCTCTTCACTTCGCGCCTCAACATGAACCTGCGCGAGGATAAGGGCTGGTCCTACGGTTCCTACGCCTTCAGCAATCCCGCTCGGTACCAACGGCCGATGCTCGTCTTCGCGCCGGTCCAGACCGACCGCGCGGTTGACTCGCTCAAGGAGCTGAAGCGCGAGTTCGAGGAATATGTCTCGACTCGTCCGGCCACCGCGGCCGAGG
>Ga0315903_10000090_pt1 | contig 125167 bp, 168 predicted proteins | sample LakEriMetagenome_7_FD_203524 | JGI IMG/M metagenome (GOLD analysis project Ga0315903, IMG submission 203524) | Freshwater fungal communities from buoy surface, Lake Erie, Ohio, United States - Buoy 2 MA119 | ecosystem: Environmental > Aquatic > Freshwater > Lake | place: USA: Lake Erie, Ohio... | reverse complement strand
CGTAAGGTTAGGGAAGTCGATCCTCAGTTTAAGAAAAACTTTATTGACACAATCGAACGTAACTACTTCGAGGGTCACCGTGACACCATGGCCCGAATCATCCAAAAGGGACAGGATCCATACAAATTGAACGACAAGCAGAAGAGCTTTATCAAGACCGGCATGTCGGTATGGGACGTGATCAACTCGCTTACCTACCTAGGTTCCAATAACTCAGGAATCGAGTTGGCTGACATGCACGAGTTAAAAGCACAGGCAGGAGACTTATTCGCTAAGGGAACGAACGGAGGCTTCGACCTACAGTTCGCTCAGTACGCGCAACTATAAGTTGGTTTGACGACGAGAAAGGGAGCCTAACGGCTCCCTTTTTTTGTGCCCTAATTTTACTCCGTAGTAATGGGTCTCTGGCTATCGCGCGTCGTCGTAACACGCCCGTACACGGGAGCTGATCGGGTCTCTGGCTTCCCCTGCCCGCTGGGACCTCGAGGAGCCTGGTCTACCATGGAGCTCGAGGCCCAATCTAGAGAGGACATTTTTTAAAAACTTAAATACTATCAAGAGTATAATATAGTATGGAAGACTCTCGGTTTATTTTTTATTATCTCCCTCATGCTATTAGAAAAGGCTATGTGAATAGTAAGGGAGATCAAATGATAGGCAAAGTAGGATTGACTCGCAAAAGTATTCCAGCATGGAGACTGCTCGCTAATGAGAAAGCTTCAAATACAATAAAGGATTATGTGATTCTTGAAGAAGGGACAATGACTTTTAAAGAAGCTCTAGCAAGAGAACGTGAACTCCAAGAACAATATGATTGTCTAGATAATATGAATAATCCAGACAATAAGAGAAAAATGTCAGATCGTTTAAAAACAGTTGAGAGAAAAAACTGCGCGCACTGTGATTCAAGTTTTCCGATAACTCACATAAAACAACATGAAAGATCATGTGATTCAAACGCATCGGCAGTCAAGTATTCTCCTCCTAGAGTAGAGTGTAAATATTGTAATCTATCTTTTGCGAATACAAATATCGCAAGACACGAGAAACTATGTAAATCTAAATAACTACGAGAGGACGGGTTTCCCTTGGCGAGGCTTGGTCATCCTACCGGTAAGTTTCTATATAGACAAGAAGAGGGTCCCTTAGGAGGACCCTGCTAGACTGAAGAACTTCAGTACTGTCATCGACCTTGGCCGCGATAAGCTTTTACATAGTTCTTGCCTCGTTTAGAGACGCTACGTTTCGACTTAGCATGCACGCCTGGTCTCTTCTTCTTTGGGTTAGACACTCGACCAATGGTCACAGCGCCCGCCTTTTTAGCTGCCATACTCCCCCGTTTTTTGTTATTTATCCGGGCTAGAAGTCTTTTAGTAATAGCTCTAGCGCGGCTTCTCCATTGAATGTTTTTACCGCACGCACATAGAGTGTGTCGTTCTTATTAGTGAAGTAGGCATACTCATAGTAGAAGGAGAAGTACCACGCGGCGTCGCTGGCGTACTCCATACTACTCCAATAGAAATCATCTTTTATATTTGGTATTTTTGATTTATTTGGGTAAAGAATATTTTTAAACTCTTCAATCGTAGGAAGTCTCCAACCGTCTCCTAACTCTTTAACTTCTATAATAGCTTCGTCTAAATTCATCTTACCAAGATCATAGGTCAATACCATTAAATCCTCTATTATTATTAAGTCTTCCATATAGATATTTATTACATGAGATCGCTAAGATCCCGCTGGCTAGGAGTCTCTGGCTGGTCTTCCCAATTAGGAGTAATCTTACCAGGATGCTCGCGTCTCTGCTTCTTCCTTGGTACGGGCAACTGATCTCCGCCTAGCTTATCTAGCCTGTCTACTCCGGCTTTAAGAAGAAGATTAGTCAAGTCCTTCTCCTGTTCCTGCTGATATTCTGGTACACTAATAGCACTGTTGATAACCACCACTTCAACCCCATAATATCGGAACCAGGCAGGAAATAGCTCCCAGCCTACTCGGGCCAGCCTGTCAGGAGTCTCTACTATAATTACCGACACCTTCTTCTTAATTACATCCTGTATTAGGTCATGCAGGCCGGGTCTCCAGTCTAGCGAGAAGTCAGTAGCGGGACACCAGTCGTCGTATAGCTTCTCTAGAGAGATACCCCTTTGCAGGCACCATGCTCGGATAGTCTGCTGCTGTCTCTGCATGAGGTGCCGGTCGGACTCCGTAGTCCCGGCTACCCTACAATAGGCTACTGCCCAGTTCTCCTTTACGAGTCTCTTACCAAGTAGAGCATAGACGTCGTCATCCCAGTAGATCTTACGGCCTTTGGCGTCTTCGCTATATCTGATTCGACCCTTCTTAGTCCACGCTTTTAGAGTGTTATAGCTACAGCTGAGCACCTCCATTGCTTCCTTTGCCCACATAATTCGCTTCTTTCGTTTATTTATCCCGACCAGGTACACCAGGAAGCTATCAGTTTTGGGCATAGTTGCCAGTAGGTACCCTTTCGCATCGGGTTGATAGCCAAGGTTGATAGCTTGGGGGTTTCCCGTTCGGGACTCCGTAGTAAGCGTAGGTTGCCCTGCCGACATTACTGCTCACTTAAGGACTATCGGGGTGCAGAGCTAAAGGGATATCGGGGTTGGGTAGACTGTCACCCTTGGCGGGTGGGATTGGTGTAGGTTTAGTGCTAGATTGGGGTCTCTGCTATCTATAGGATCATCCGTTCCTGGGTCTATGTTGGTAGTGTCTCCTGTCTAGAGACTCTTTCCAATATTTCTTTTTTCCCTGTCTCTAGGTATCTTAGTATCTAATTGCGGGACTCCGTAGTAAAGGGCTCGGTATCTAAATAAATATAACTAAAAGAATTCTATATTATGAAGTACATTAAACTGTTTGAGACCTGGCAGGGTTTTAGTAAGAGTGAGGATGAAGAGGAGAAAGACTATCGTGTTTCTCTAGATAAGTTGCTTACTTGGGCAGTTGACCAGGATTGGAGCAGTGATTGGAGCTGGATGCCTAATATCTTAATGGTAAATGACGAGTTTCCTGATGAAGGGGAGTGTATAGGATACTTGGAACTTCTTAAGAAGAATCGTGAGGTAGAGATAGAGGTCTATTCTCAAATGATAGATGGACAGGTTGATAGTAGTTGGGTAATTGACGATACTGTATTTGATCTTATTACTTGGGAATGGCCGTTTGAGGATGCTGATTCTTTAGATGATTTGGAAAATGCGACTGTGCGGAAATTAGTTGATGAAATAGGCGAAGGTGGTCTTATAGAGATCGGCGCGAATATCGTAGATCTTATCGACTTTGTAGACTGGTCAGGTGACCGTGGAGAAGACTTGACTACCCTGACGCCTATTGGTTTTAGGAACTGGTTTAGATTACAGCGAGGCGGAGCCAATTAGTGCTGGACTCCGTAGTAAATAAATAACTAGAAAAAAGAGGCCCATGTTAAAATCATTTGTTCAGTTCATTGCGGAATCCAGTAAAGAGCCGAACTCGTTTGAAGAAGCGTTAGATCGTGGAATTCCCGATTGGGTGATTGACTGGGTCTGGCAAGACCGTTCGATCGGTAAAGTAGGCAGCCTCGAAGACTATCGGGGTTGGGTAGAACATGCCTATGCAGATTATTTCGTGACTCATCATTATTCTCGGTCAGACGAGATATTGCGTGCTTCCATATCCACGCCCACTAAGAGAGGCCAGGAAAATTTCAACAGCGCAGACGCTTTCTTTGTTTCTCCGAAACTGGAGATATCCGAGGACAAGCTTAATTTCTTTATCCTGGTCCCAAAGGGTCTCAACTTTCTCCTCACTGATTATAACTTTAGCAATGCTCCAGAGATCAAGGAGGGTTTTAAGTTCGATCCCACATTGGAGACGGACTTTCGGTTACAGTGGTTCTCCTGGATTGGGGACAGGTCTAGGGAGCTTGGTTACGATGCGATCGTGCCGGACGACGGTCGTTATGAGATCATAATAGTCAATCCAGAATCCCTAATACCTATGGGTTCGCTAAGGGACCTTGATGGTTTTTTAGGATACTTGGAACGGGATGAGACTGGACTCCGTAGTGACAACAGCGTTAGTAAACTGGTCTAGTTGAGGAGTACCTGTTCTGTGTAGTTAGTTATATGGGTTCCGTGTTTTGGAGAAAGTTGCCTAGTTCAGTAAAGTATTCTCGAGTGCCGCCTTCTACTCTAAACTTGACCTGTTTCTTGGAGTCGACATAGTATTTGGGTTCTCCGATAAGTATGAGTCGGATGTCGTGTTCAAACTCAAACTCGTGGTCGTCGACTCCAATGTAGGGCCAAGGCGAGCGCTTTGCGCAGAGTTTAAGGATTACGGTGTAGCGTTTCATATAGTGCTATTATACTAAATGGGTGTTCTACTTTAAAAAGATAAAAGCATATTGGATCTTACAGGAGTCGGGAGACTAGCCCAGTGTTGGACTAGTCGTGACTCCAGTTTGGAGAGTCTTCAATAGTGTATGAGTCTACCTCATCGTTAAACTCGCTAATGATAGTAAGGATATCGTCTACTGTGTGTATTACTGTTTGGCCGTAATATGTCCAAGTTGCATCGTACTGGTCCTCTTCATTACCATACTCTTCTTCAAAGTCGTCGTTAGCATAGCTTGCTCTTAGTTCAAGATAGGAGTCTCCGCCTAGGTAGATTACTACTGTGACTGGTTCTGTCCAGAGCAGGAAGTATTGATAATTATTATAGTGTTGTTCTGGCAGGTTTACCATGTCTGAACTAAGGGTAAACTCAAGTGTATTGTAAGGAGTTGGTCTAAGTACGGGTTTTCCCCAGATATTGGGTTCGGCCAGGTGTCGATCTTCTAGCTCCTGTAGTAGACGAGCCACCCATCCTGCAGGGTCGACTCTCTTTTTTGACCTTGCAAAATCGGTTCGGTCAATCATTCCCAAGTCAAATAGTCTCTGTATGTCGTCAGTGGTTTCCCGACCAGGAGTCTCTTCATTTTCATTTATCCATGCCTGAAATCCTTTAATCATAGTAAGCATCTATTTTTTTTATTTATTTATTTGCCGAACCGACCTCCGTAGTAGATGGTTAGTTATATTATACTAATTAGATGGGATCCTTTAAAATAAATAACTTAAAAAGAGAAGAGATGTCATTTATTAATTGGGGCGGAGAGAGCCCAGAACAGCTTAGGCTACGTAAGAGATTTGAGGAGGAACAGGCTTTATTTGAACAGGCAGTCCGTGCTTCTAGTGCGATGGCCAGTATCGGTGGTGTAGGCGGATCGAGGTTACAGGTTCCTTATTGGAAGACTGCTACCGATACTGCATGGCTCTATCCAAAATCTGACCTAGCAGAGGCTCTTGAGCTCACCAATGTTGAGTATACTAAGGTGGGCAATCGTTATGTTTTCGCGAACCTAGTCGACCTTGACCTGTTCTATTATGACGTGTGGTACCGGACAAGTATTTCGCAGCCAGTCAACAACACGAGCTATTCGTTGGCCGTTAACACCGAGCTTAAGGGATCCCATGACGAGGTGTATCTTGACCTGGCGAACGGTACTCGTATAATTACCTGGCAGCTGATGACACAATTGACTTCCCAGTCTAGCCTACCCAATGGTGGAGATTCCCCTGACGGGACCATTGGATACGGTGCAATCTATTCCGATGTAGACGGTGATGGTGTGCCTGGACTGATCACTGATGTGGGGTCGGGTAATATCGATCCTCTTCGATTTGAGCAGATCGGTTAAATGGGCCGTACTGGTCTATATCCAGTCTACTCCGGGTCGGGTTTAAATAGGTCTTCTAGGTCCATTCTAATTGTGGTTTGGCATTAACTCACGAAGATAACATTTATCTTGCGAAAAGATTGGGGTTTCTTTATCAGCTTCCCATTTGTTTCTTGAGAATGTTTCGTTTAATCTAGGATCTACTTGGGAAGGATTTACTTGAACTGTTTGTCCAGATTGTAATTTCACATAAGTCTTTTCTACTTTACGGATAAGAGATCCTCGTTTTTCTCTTGGGGTAAAATCATTCCAATTGATTCCTTTTTCCAACATCAGCATGTCTTGCATTTCATTGGTTTTCTTTCCATGTAATTCCTTTGAGGAGAAGTAAGCTTGAGCAACAGAAGAAATAGAATTTCTTGTAGCATCTTGTTGTCTCCAAATAAAGTAATTAATCACTTCCTCTTGGTAAGGAATTTGAAATACTCGAGCATCGAACATTGCAAGTTTAGTTTCTTCCACTACGCTCATGATTTCGTAATCATGAAGTTCTTCCATTCTTCTTAGTGTTCTTAGTTGGTTAAACTTTGCAGTTGCCAATGAAGCAGCGATACTTGCCATTTTCTGCAAGTTACCATCAAACCAAGCATGTGTAGAAATGTCATCGTAATCAGTGATGAGAATTGAAATCTCATCTGATTGAACGTATCCAAATTTTGCACCTTGGATATTCTGACATAGGTACTCAGTTGTCTTGTTCATGTCTTCCATTAACCCTTCATCGAATGGACGCTTAAGTCCTCGAGTATAAGTATGGAAAGCTTTTCCGTCGATGCGGATGATTGTGTTGGTGCGACGTGCCAACTTGTAACGTGTTCGGTCTTCGTAAAAGTCCTTCATTCTGTCGCCTAATTGATCGGTCATTTTTATTTGTTTTTATTAATGATGATTTTTCATGGGTTTAGGTTTTTAATTATAAGTAAATGTAAAGATCTCTCGTGAAAAACTTAGACTGAAGCATTACCACTTAATTATAATTTCATCTCTTCCAAATTCAACACCCAGACATGCATCGTTCGTTATCCTAACTATTTTATCCATAGTGACCTCAACATTACAGCCACTAGAGTTAAAATAGTATTCATCGTAGTGTTTACGTCGAGTAAACGATGCTTCTGATTCCGGAAATATTAAGACGATGTCTCGCATTTCATCTCCGCCCACTACACCATACCTTGATTCAATTACTAATTTAAAGATTTTCATATTTCTTTTTTGAGTTATAAGTAAATATTACTAATTTTTCGATTAAGAAAAAACTTATGCTAATTTATTTTCTTCGACAATCTCAACGAGTTTTTGGAGACAAGCAAGTTCTGCTTCTTCATGCTTATAATACAAATACTCAGACAAGACGTCTTCTCCAAATCCCTCAAGGAACTGATCTGACTCATACTCTTTTATGGTAAAAGCAAACTTAGGTTCCATTGTCTTATCTACGTTTATTTCGCAGAATAAGTTGTAGTTATCTCTAAACCATCTAAATGCTTGTGAGAAGGTTGGACGGGAAACACATAAGTCAGACTTACCATTCCAATCCTTTGAATCACTAGGTTTTACTTCCAAGTAATGATCATAATTATTACCAGTATCTCCTGTATAGATGTACATGTAACATGGCAAATTGAATCCTAATGTTTTAAGCTTGACTGCTAATTCATATGATACAAAATCTTTCATTGTTCTATTTCTTTCGTTCTAAAAGTTCAATAATAATTTCAATTGCTCTTTTTTGTGCCTCTTCATAGGTTTCAAAATCCTCATCATCTCTGTAATCAACATAATCCAATTTTCCAGATTCGTGTAAATAATCAATCGATAATCCAAAAGGCTTATTCTTACTTAAGCTGTGATATGAATCTATATTAACGTGAAAATTCTTCTCTCTAAACCACCTAAACGCTTGTTGCCAAACAGGGATAGGTAACGACTCAACGCTGCGATCAATAGTACAACCAGGATATGCGCAATGTACATTAGGTAATTGACATCCTCCAGGCTGTGCCTGATTTTCACAAATCTTTTTAACTGCCTCATACCTAAAGCATCTTTCATCAAACACAAGTCCTTTCATTCTTAAAGCCAGCTCATAAGGTATAAATTCTTTTTCCATTCTATTCTGATTTAATTATTTAAGACTTCATCCACTGAAAGTAGATCGCATACATCTTCAAGATAATTTTCCAAGTCCATGCCTACTTGTTCGTAATCACAAAATCTGTGAAAACAGTCTCCTTGTTCTCTATCTTGAACACAATCTCTTTCTTCTCCGTTTTCCAAGAAAATACCACAGCCTGTACATTTATCACATACGTTTTCTTCTGGGTATTCATCATCTGTTAAAACTCTACTTTGCCATCCTTGTGAATACGCATTGTATATTTTTTCCAAAACAGATTTTGTTTTCTCTACAAACTCTTTTTGGCTCATCCTATATGGCTCTTGTGGTTCGATTTTAAATAGGTCTTCCATCCTGTTTTTAAAGGTTAATTTCTTTATAGAGTAAATGATACTATATTTCAGAACTCTTTTAAAACTTGATAGAAAGAAAATGCCTACGGCAAATTAGGAGAAAGAGTCTTGTTTACCTGGGTCTTAAGAGATTTAAGTTTTTTAAGCGTCTCCTGATAGGACTCGACTGCTTTACGATTGTCGGGTTCTGCATCCGGTCTGACCGTCATCATCATGACAGGTTCGTTTGGATCCTGTTTTTCGTTAGTATGCTTGTCATTTACCTTTGTGGGACGAGCGACCGACTTTGCTCCGGTCTGGGTCTCTTGGATCATGCCATCGATTAGACCCATGATCTGCTGTTGTTTTTGAATCAGGTTATTTGTGCACAACTGTTGACCTGCAATAAGTTCACCATTTAGCGTCTCAATCCTAGAAGTAAGCTCCTTGATCTGACGAGACTGGCTAGCCAGTCTAAGTTCAAGCTCAGCACAGTCCTTGGTGTTCTCCTTAATTAGGGTCGGGCCCAGCGTGATAATGGTGATCGTAGAGACCAGGATGAGGAGTGCAAGGATTCGTTGTGCAGGTGAAAAGCTATTTAGGATTTCGGCTAGGTACTTGAACATGGAGCAGACGGTTTTTACTTATTTATCGAGCAAATACCGTACCTGCCTTGAGTGACTCGGGTTATCTACTATATGAGCCAGCCCGTATTCTAGCTTTGATTATTCCAAGGCTCCGTAAGTTAGTACAGTTTAAGATATCCTGTTCTAGATTCAGTTCGCTGAGTGGCTCCTTAAATAGGATACGTAAATGATTAATATTGTCAAGATAGATGCGATCGCCTGCCTGTTCAAAGATATCGTGTAGCCGTATGCCGTGGATCACAGTTGAGTGGTTCTTATTTAAGATATCACCTATTTGAACATAGGTCAGACCGGACTCGCGTAATAAGCTAAATAGATAGTATCTTGCATAAGTTTGAGCTCGAGTCTTACCGGGTAGAATCTGAGGGTTTTTCTCAATGTACTCAATTATCTTTTCATTATTCATATTGCTTCTTAATTTTTAGCGATGGTTAATAATGCGGTCAACCGTAGAGTCAATGCAAAGTACCAATAAATCCCATCCTTGTTCGCCACTTTCTATTCTATTATGCCAGTATGTTTCCATTCTTTCCAAGTATCAAAGTCTTTTAACTTTTGAAGGTCTTCTTCGCTGTATATCTTATCCGTGTTCTCAGCATACCACTTGGCTCCAGCCAGCCAATTGTCCGTTTTGCATAGGTTAGGATCTGCTAGATTTGCCGCAGCCTCTTCAAGTTCTTCTTTTTTCATATTTCTGATTTAAAAGTTAGTTTGAGTTATCCATTAACTTATTTCTTAGACGAGCAACCGCCATCTCACGATCGGCTTCCCATACCATGAGCTTGAATTCTGCCGCCGAAAACGTCTCCGTTATCTGCTGTTCGAGCATGTCCTCCTCCCAATATTCTCCTCGATCCTCGTACCAGTGTTCAAGCAGTCCGCCTCCAATGTAGTAGATGACGACTTCTCGTAAGTCATCCCACTTAGTAAGAATAGCACGTTCCTCGTCCAAGAGCTTGCCTGGATTATTTGGTATTACTACTGCATGGCAGGTTTTGCGACCGACTGTGTCTCCCCACCATATCCTGACCCGTTCACCAATCGGGTGTGGCTCGCGTTCAACCTTTACCCAGTCTCCTTCATCGACTAGGTAATCACGGATAAATCCCTCGATCTGTCGAGGATCATTCGATCGGATAAAGTCCTCGCCCGGCATCCAGTTCCAATACTCCTGAGATATAAGCTCCTTAAACGTTTTCATATGTTAATTATAATTTATATTAGTTCGGGTTTCATTGGTTCTTTACCTTGAGCAGCATCATCATAACCTTGTGAATAACCGTAGTTAGTGTCTGCTTGGCGTTGTTTGGCTTCCATTCTTGTTTAGGTTCGTCACAGTCAACCATACCTGAAGCCAATGAATATGTTATATGGCAATCTTCAGCACTTACACAACATTCATCATCACATTGTGTTTTAGTATGTGGGCAAATGTAACCTTCTTGCTTAGATTCTTCTTGTGGGATTATAATTTTGTAAATATATCTTACACAATCAAAATACTTGCTAATAACATTTTTAACCTTAACATCCTCACAATTTGGATTCTTCACAAACCATTCTAAGAATTCATCAGAAATAGATTGTACTCCATCTGTAATTAATTCTTGGTCTGTTGTTAGGATGATTTTGTTGTAAAATTTTTCATTATAACTTCTACCAAATAGTATTACTTCATTAAGTTTTGACAAACCCCAATCCCCTTCTCTAATTTCTTCATCAGAAGTGATGTAGATTTGGTATTTCTTATAATAATCTTTTGGAATAGTGTCTAAATGCAATTGATTTGCAAATTTGAATAACCTACTTGATTTTTCTGTTGGTAATATGTGTATGTTTTTCATTTTATATTTTTTTTAGTATTAAGCATCCATTGTCATCAAGAGTCAGTTATAACCATCTTCTTTTTTAATCAGTTTTGCTTTCATCTCGGGTAATCATTTTAATTTTTATAGTAGGCACCTGTATGCGCTCTCCATCACAGGTTTCTATGGTGCTCATTCCGTTATCACGAGAGACTACATTAGTAGATTTGATCAAAGTTCCATCATCCAATGTGACCTGTTCATCACAGACCTTACTATCTTCAATAGCAAGATACATTATTCCGCCATATATTAACCCAGTTATTACTACAACTAGGATTATTGAACTAAAGTTTCTTATCATCTTTTAAACGAGCTCTAATTTCAGTTAAAGTTGAAAATACACCAAATTCACCATCTTCATAAATGGTTTGGAGTGAACTAACTTCTTCACCTTCCCAAGTACAACGATCAACTAAAACATATTTACCATCATGATTGTGAACACTTAATAAACCTGTTGCAGATTTCTTTGTACCATCATCAGTAATCGGATCCTTAAAGATTTCTCTACCAACACCATTTACCTCAACATAAGTTGCTTTCATTGCGAAACCAAATGTATCTCTGGTATTGTATTGATATGTGAATGATCCAATACCTAACACTACGTTTGTTGATGCAAACCCTTTTGCTTCTAAACGCTTACAGATTTCGTTTGCTCTGTCAATCGTGATTGAGTCACCATAGATAGCTCCGATGTGTGAATCAAGAACTTTGTAACCTTGTTCATTGATAGTTCCACCGAATACATCCCAAAGTAATTCAATTACTCCCTTTGCGTCAGGCGTGTCATCCGTAGATTCGATATAAAATGATGTGCCTTTTCCTACATATTCACCATGTTTTGTAAATGTATTACCACAAAGAATATCAACGGGATCTCCTGAGTCAGGGCGAATAACTAACTTACCGTCACGAGACATGATCTCTTCTTTCAAAGTAACTACGTGTTCTGTACACACTTTAAATAAATCCCAAGTATCAGATACAACTGAAAGGATTCCGGTAGGATATGTCTTCAACAATCTGCGGAATGTCTCAACTTCGTCCTCTTTTCCACCTGCACACATAACTGAGTGTTCAGTGGCAGGAACTGATCCGCAAAAGAAACCTTCTTCACCATAGTATTTACGAGCACCATAGATTGTTGGTAATGAATCGGTGCCCCAGAATGATGTTAAGTGGCCCAAGCCAGAACTAATTACCGCTTCTACTGAGTCCATTCCTCTCATTGAGAAGTCATGACCTTGCCAGTCAATGAATGAAGCATTGCCCTTATCTGTCTTTAACATCCACTCGGTCAATACTTTTCTGTACTGATGAGCAATTGTTGCTGATGTCATTGGTTTCCACAATAGGTTTGAAAGGATCGTTTCCAAGTAATTTGTTATCCAATAGAAATCAGGATGCGTGTTATAGATCGTAAGTACCGGAACTTTAATCGGTGCCTTGGTTCCTTCAGGTAGAGATTTAACATGGATCGGCAAGTGACCCAAGTCGTGTAGCTTTTCAAAGTGAGAAACGTCATATTCTGTTCCCAAATACATTGACAATTCTTGTTTCATTTCACGACACACATCATCTTTTGGTTTATCAAAGAAATCTTTTTGAAACATCTCGTGAAGCTGAATCATGACCATCTGTGTTCCAAACACTACTACTTCGTCACATCCTTTCGGTGCGTACTTGTTAGATCGTGGTGTAAAGTTTGAATAGACTAGAGTAGTTCCTTCTGGATACTGTCTATTATGCGATGTTTTATAACCATCAGTTAATAATAATGGATTCATATTTATTGTTTTTGTTTTTCGATTACTACTGCAAATTTACCTTCAAGTTTTTCTGACCAGCTATGTGATCCTGCGGCTGCAACATGTTGTGCTGTTACCGAAATTACTTCCCATCCATCACGTAAGTATGAATTTACTTCAGATGCATCATCAATGATTAAAAATTTTTGTTCTTTCATATTATTATAGCTTGATTTATCGTAAGTGAATTTAAAAGATCGGCTAGGCTTTCGTATAGTGGAATGTCGTATCTCTCACACACGATCTCAACGTTGCCTTTTCTCCAGAATCCATCTGGGCAGCATACCAGTAATTTTCCACTACTAGCGTATAATCCTAATTCAAGAAGAGAGATAGGTGATTTGGAGTCAGGCAGGAGGTTCAGGATGATCAGATCGGATTTATTAAGAGCATCCAGTTCCCAATTGACTTGCTGATAGAATTGAGGACTCTCGATCCTCTGTTCCCAACTTGAATCCCATGCCTCTCTACGTGGATTTAATATCGTGCACTCAGTATTAATGAGAGCCTCTTCCACCTGGCTCTGCCAGTCATGGGAGTTTCCCATCTCTATCGTGCCGGCTAAAAACACTCTTTTGGTTCGTCTATCGTAGTTTTTCGATATTGAGTGTGGAGGTTTGATTATCTTCATTAGAATACGTTAAATTGTGTTACGATTTGTTTTGCAGCTCTTTCTGCATCAGTATCATCATTTTCATTCATGATATCTTTTACAGAATTGGATGTGTAAATCTTAGTAAAGTACTTGCTCAGATCTTCAAATCCTGCAGAAAAGATTCCATGTGTTACGATTAAGTAAAGTTTAGCTTCCGGCTGCTGGGCATGAATTGCTTTTGCCAATTCAGTGAATGTTCTACCTCCATCACAGATATCATCAACTATAACATATTTCATTTTTTCACCATCAAGAGAAGCTGGCAAGGTCGGAACTTCAGTATGATTGATTTTTCCAGTTTGAATGTCGCGGTGTTTCATTGCCGTGACAAGATGATGAATTTGAAACTCGTGTGCGATGTCATAGATTTTCTTTAGAGCACCGCCGTCCGGTGAAACTAAACAGATTCTGTCTCGAGCGGCGTTTCGATTATCGATATTTGTAAGAGCATACTTAACGATTGTATGGTTATCAATCTTTCCGAAGTTATTTAAGCAAGCTTCGAGTACATCTGAGTGTGGATCTAAAACAATTACACAATCGAATTTTTGTGCATTGATGATTGGACAAATCACTTGCTTTAAGTAATTGGTTCCTCCTTGTTGAAATTTACGATCCGAGCGTGCACCCAAGAAATAAGGAACATATAAGGTAACGGTTCCTACCGCCATTTCTCTAAGAGCTTGATTGGCAGCAATAATCAATTCGATATCACGAAAAGAATTCATTCGAGAATAGATCTTAACATCTAATCCATTGATATACATTGGTGCAGATTCGATATCTACAGTTTGTTGTCCATCAGGAAACCGAGAGATCTTGAATTTTACATCCGAATCCATCGGATTTGTTAAGTTTAGTTTAGATATGCTCATATTAGTCGTTTTAAAAGTTATTTCTTTTCCACATCGCGTAGGAAAAAAGAATCAGTGCCGCAAAGGCGATCGGTATGAGAATTGCAATAATTGTTTCCATGTTACACCATTTTTAATTTACGTATTTCGTCGGCTGCTCTATAATCGAGCTTCCGCCCTAATGATATTATACTAAATTATCTACAATAAATAAAAAAAATTTAGTCGAATGTGTAAAAGGATTCTCCGCATACTAGATCAGTTAGGTAAGTTGGAATCAGATAGGATCGCTGCCATGATCCATTCGGGTCGAGCATTCAACTAGTTCTTACCCCTCCTTCAGATACCTTAAGAACACTTGATTCGTAAAGGACCACGATTTTCCGTTCCAGTAGGACTCAAGTCTCTGTATCCTACCCATCGCGGTCTTTGTTTCCACCACGTACTTTCCTTCCCTAATGGGATTAGCAGTCGTCCACTCCATCCTATTCTGATTTATATGTAGTATCTCCGCCAATGCCAATGCCTTCACCGTCAATATAAGTTAATTTCACAGTTTCCGTATTATTTGTGATCGTTACGGTAGCATGCTCTTCTTGTGGTATAGGGTGAGTTGGTTTTATCTCACAACCATATTCCCAACAAAGTTGATCTAGTTTGTCAAGAAATTCTTTTATTTGCTTTCTATTTATTATTTTAGGTCGCATCGGTTCTTTACCTTGAGAGGCATCATCATATCCCTGTGAATAGCCATGGTTAGTATCTTCTTGGCGTTGTTTAGCTTCCATTTCTTTGGCTTGTTCCAATATTTCATCCCAACTTCCACCATAATTATTACCATTTTGCCTATCAACTAATTGTTGATTAAACCACTCTACTGTTGTTTGTATCATTTCTCTATTCTATTTAGTAGTAATTGCTTGACTATAATACTAAAAAGTTCAGACCGGTTAAAAGAGATAAATAAATAAAAAAGACTGATGAAACTACTAAGCTTTAATGAATGGAGACTTTTTGAGGAGGCCAATTATTCTTATGCAAACCTAATGACACCGGGAATAAAGGATTCTGGCTTTATCAAGACGGGTCGACACACTCTCGAAGATTATGTATATAACCTAAACTATAACGTTGTCAGTCCTTTATCTGAAGACAAGGGCGGAGTGCTGGACAATGGGTTTGCCCTAGCAGTCTTTTTTAATCCAGTATCATTTGGCAGCGGCAAGTCATCTTGCAAGACTGGAGACCTGTATGCTGAGTTTGAAAAGATGCTGAGTCTCAAGTTTCAACCTTCTGCTGATACTCAAGTACCAGTAGTGTTTGTCTTGCAGGATACTAACTCTGAAATGAAGTTTGAGGGCATTCCTTCAGTGATAAATAATGAGACTCTCGATTATACTAGCATTGCTGTGAACGACGTGTACATTCAGGCATTTGGTCCCAATTTAGATCCAGACCATGCAAGTGCCTCTGCTTGGACCGCAGTGATTGAAAAGAAACTAAGCGGACCGGTACAAAGTTCCAACATAGAAAAGATGACAAAGTTCGGTCGTGGACTACTCATAAACCGAAAGTCATTCGGCGGTAGCTGCATACTCGATCACGAAAAGGTAATGGCCGGAATCGTATCAAAAATGTTCGGCTAGCACCAAATAAATAAAATAAAAGTACTCCAATGAAGAATCACGTCAAGTTATTCGAAGCCTTCGTTAACGAGGTTTCTAACAAAAAATGGAGAGAGATTGAGGCAAACTTACGCGGGAAAGGCATGCACCCATTCGCTGATCGTGTTGCTAGTCACAGAAAGGAGTATGCTAGCGATAAGGTAGCGAGTGAGATTAAGTTAATCGGTCGAAGCTCTTCAAGCTCTCCTTCCAAGAGGGAGTGCTATCTTTCTGTCACAGGAATAGACGTTATCCCAGATAAGTTTTTCGATCAGGCTTTTACCATAATCGGAAAAGATGCTGATTGGGGAAATGTAAACATTCTTGTGCAGGTTAATAGAAAGGCACGTAGGCTTCACCTTTTTTTAGAAGATACTCTGGCGCTGCTTGCGACCGATCGTAAAAATGCTCAAGACCTAATTGATATGGCAGTCGAGGCAGGCGTGATCGAACCCGGCACAATTGATTGGCGGACCTTTACTCAGGGTTACACTGATTTTGATGAGATCTATACTAAAATATCATTCTAAAGAAGTCATGATTCCTTTCTTCTATAAAGTTTTAGTATGATACATAAAAAATTAAAATAAATAATTAAAATAAATAATTAAAATAACTTAAAGATACATGGCATTTATCAATTGGGGAGAAGAATCAGAAGAACAAAAAGCAATTCGTCGAAAAATGGAAGATCAGATGATCTTTGAACAAATGATGTCTGCAGCTGCAGCAGCCGCGGCTGCTGCAGCAGGTAGTGGCGGTCGCGGAATATCTCTTCCTAAATATTGCGGTGGAGAAAAAGCAATATCTCCACAGAACAATTATTTTGACTTGCAGTATCTAATCAGCGATCGCTATAGGATGACGGATGAGGACTTCGATACTTATGATAGACTTGTTGAAGATGATTTAGGGGTTGAGTTTAGGGCAGCTCGCGACCTCTATCTTAAAAAGCAAAGTGAAAATGCTGTCGCTCGAGAGTTAGGAAAAATTAGTAACATAGTTGAACTTCCTCCTCTGCCAGAATCTACGAAGTTCTATTCGAATGTGCTCACTGACTCTCAACATACTCAGTGGTTACCTGTGACTGAGTATGAAAGTTGGACTGAAGTGAAAGTGACGGGTTTTTCACCTGCAGACAAGATGCCAGGGGTAAAATACTTTAACTATTTGACTGAAGTAGCTTCACCCGCAAACCTACCGACTTCTGGAAATCCTGGAGAAATAGTACACGTTATGAGTGATGGAACATTCTACTCTTGGGACCCAGATGCTGGTGAATTTACCTCAAATTTCTTTGAGACATATGTCGCAGACGTCGTATCAGTGCAAAGGGATAATAGTGGTGATGCTGCTAAATACAAAAATCAATTGAGTAATAGCATCACGTCTTTCCTATATGCAAACAAGTACATACTTGACTATAAAATAAAAAAATCTTTATAATATGCTATTTGATTTATCCGACTATGAGGTTCTTGGAATAATTGGATTAAACCAATTACCCGTAAGTGAAATAGCATGGAGCGATGCTGAAAACATCGCGATGACAACGCTGGAAGCAATAGATAACCAAGTAGAAATATACCTTGAAAAATCAAACCTTGCTGTTTCTCCGTGTTCAGAAAAACTAAATGAGCTTCTTCAGCAAAGAATAGATTCATATAATGAACTTAATTTAAACTTTGAAACCTTTTGGACTGCCATGATAGCAGGAGATGCGACGCTGGCCGAATACGACCTATATCAAGGGTCAGTTAAAAACTACGTTAAAGCTATTCGCGAGATAATCGCTTTTATAGATGGAGATAGATTCAAGATCGTTAAATAGAGTAGAAGGACTCGAAGAATTTATCGACCTAATTAAAAGAGCTAGAACTGATATCTCACATGAAGCTCTAAAAAAGGTTAGCCAGTTCATTCAAAGATCGGGCTGTAATAAAATCAGTTTTACTGAATTGGGAAGAAGAGCTGCGGGTTTTTCTAAACCCGGTGAGTGTCTTCTTAATCTAATTGTGCTAAATTTTCCCATTGAGTATTTCATGTACATCGTATTACATGAGATATCTCACCAATATCAATATCAAAAATACGGTTGTGACTATATGCTTGATGTTTATTCAAGTACAACTGATCTGCAAAAAGCTACTGATAAGCTTTTATTTGCAGAAAAGGTAGCAGATCGGTTCGCTTTAATAAAGACTCATGAGATACTTGGACAAAAGGAAATAATTCCCAGATACTTAAACTTAACTGATTCGACCCACATTAAAAATTACATATCTAGTATTAGAATAGAAGCATCAGATAGAAAAGCTAAATCAATTGACGAGATAAATGAGGCAATCTTTTTTCTACTTAAAAATGAATAATGAAAAAAGAAATTTGAGTTACCCTTTAGAATTAACCCCTTGATTAGAGCTGCCGTATGCATCACAAGAAGGCTTGCTTGATTTACAAGAACTAAGAAGGAAGAGTACGATCGATGCAATTATTATTAGAGCTTTCATAGTTATATTTATTTAAAGGGGGTTTCGATTTTTTGTGAACTCTCAAATCCTTTAATGATGGCATCAGTCCTCTCTAAGGATTCCTTTCGCACAGCCTGTTTTACTTTCTCTGGAGCATTAGGATAACTGTTCACGTATTCACTTGTGCCTCCGCTTCTTATCAGACCTAATTTAGATTTGACCTTAACTGTTTCCCTCTGATAGATTAACTGCTTTGTCCTATTCATAAGAGTGGACTTAGCTTTGTTCCAATTAAAACTGGAATTAAGGAAGGCTACCTCCTTTAGATAAAAAGCCATTGCTTTTTCTCTATCAAACTCAGCTTTAGGCTTACATAGGTTCAAGATGGACAGGATCTCCCTTTCGTTTTCTTCAAACACTCTAATCTTTAGGTCGGCAATCCTTTGGTCGAGCATTATCTTTCGGTTGATTAAACCCTTTTTTAATCGATCCTGGTTTAATTTAGCCCAGCTTTTACTGTATTCTCGATCCATTTTTTCTTTGACTGGATCAAGGTATCGAGCTTTTCTTAATTCTCTAGTACATTTTTTGCAACTTAAATGAAGGCATGCACCATATGTGTATTCATAGAATTCAGTCTCACCATGATTTTTACACACCTTAATTATGGTCTCGTGCTTGGGTTTTTTCATGTTTATAATATACTATAAAACTTTAAAAATTAAAAATTAATTTTCATGAGATTTTCAGCTGAATAGTAATCGACCTCTAGCTGACCCAACTCAATGTCACCGTTCGCATCCGCTTTAACGACGAAACGATCAATTCGAGGACGATCCTCATTTTCAAAACGAGCATCCATTTCTCGTAAAACATACACAGTAGTATCAAGCTCTTTGGCAAGTTTTTTTACGTCATCGATGCTTAGAGTGATGTCAATGTCTCCATACCAGATTTTTACTGGATTGTCTTCTCCGATCACTATGTTCGAATTAAAGACCGTTAGGTTGTTGGGATGATTTCTCATGTAGCCAGACTTGGATCCAGAGATCATGCGACCGTTCCAACCAAGTATTTTTTCTGCTGTTTCTTTCATTTTATAAGTTTTATTTTTTTGATTTTTCCGTTTCTTTTTGTCTTGTACTTGACCCGTGTAGTATCCACGAATATGTAGTATCCTTCATCCAAGCACAGACAGTTCCACTCACAAGTCTCATGATAGTATAGATGGACGTGGATCCGTTCAGTCTTTTTACATCTCAAGTAAGTAAACTCCTGATGCTGCCAATTAGCACAGCTTGTAAAAAGAAAGAGCAATATTACATAAAGGGTAATTTTCATAAATTATTAGAGTATGAGATAGTTAATTCTTCCATGTTAGTCCCTAAACCGCCAAATCATTCCATCCCATAAAGCATCTCCATGAGATATCCATGAACTGTGAGATCTAATCCTTCAAAATCTACTTTTCGTAGTTTTCCAAAGTGTACTTCTGTCTGGCTCATTTTGTTTTCTAAATTTTAATATAAGATACTAATAATCTGATCTGTTTAAAAATTATGATTCTATTATTTTTTTGAATATAATTAAGTATTTAATGAATCAGGAAAGTAGGCTAAGGTCGGGTTCTTCTTTTGGATGTCTATTTCAGGAAACCTTTCTGAAAATGATTTGACATCGAACCGTTCAGTAATCAGATGATACCCATTCTTAGTAGGGATTTCACTTATGATTTTATCTTTACCGAAAGGTTCACAACTGTCAATCGCAAGTTTAACATTGAATAACTCTTTAGTATCTTTACTATCAATATCAACAATCCAACGTTTTTCTTGAGTCTTGATTTGACCAACAACAGAATCAAATAAACCTTTCTGTCTATGATTACCGTCCTGGATTCTTTGAGCCAGTGCAACCATCATATTTAAAGATACATCTCGATGATTCTGTTTTTGAACGTGGATGTAGGCTCGTGCCTTAAACATCTCGCAAAGCTGCTTGATCTCATCCCAGCGTCTCTCCAGGTGATCTATGCTCTCGATACAATAGGATTTAATGGTTCGAACTGACTGGTGATTGTCGCGTTCCCTCTCGGGCTGATCCTTCTTACGTTTAAACACATAGAGCATGTAAAAATCTCCAGTCTCTGAAAAGTTAAGTAAAGGTTTGACCAGTTCAAGATTGTCTATCATGGGAATATTATACACAAAAAACAGATAAATAAAAAATATGAAGTACATTAAATTATACGAAGATTTTGGAGATATCGTATACGATGCGATACTGATAGGCGGTCTTGACTATAGAAGAGGAGACTTTCCCATTGATAAACAAGTCGAGATGTTGAAAAAGACGTATGGCGCTAACAAAAAAGTAAAGGGCTTTAGATACAAAGAACCGACCAAAAAAATATTGGACTTCCTAAAAGAAAATCCAAAACGAGGAGTCGATATCTACATGTTTAGTGCGGGTTGCGGTAAGGCAGAAGACCTTGCTAAGAGTCCAGACGTTGATCCCAAACGTATATTCATTATCGAACCCTATGCATCAAGCTCTAGAACAAAAAAGATAGTTGAGAATGCGGTTAAGGCAGGAGTGCCAGCACAAAACGTGTATGTTGGACCAAGCGTTCCTCGAGGAAAGGGAATCGTAGCTGGTGCATCTAACTCAAACAGCAGCGATCACTGGGGAGCCCTAAAAATGTATAAAAAGACCAGCCCTTCTCCTGAAAAGGATCAGTTGACTTAATCGATTACCTTTTCAACATAGGTACAGGTCTCGCCTGCATCAAATCCTTTTTCTATTAGGAGAGGCAGGGAAGCGGGTTTACACCACGCATAGACTAGGTAGCCTCGATACTTTTGTTGAACGTATTCCCATCGAGCGTCCCAAAGCTTTCTAAATATTCCCTTACGCCGATGGTCTTCGTGAACCCAAGCGTCTAGAAACTTGATCTTTTTGTTCTCCTCTCTTTCCATGTAGATGTGACCGACTATCTCGCCGTTTACCATGGCAATCCAGGTCTCAAGACGCTGTGCGTTACTCTTTAGGTGAATCGCTTTGATATCCTCAATCATTTCCAAGAAGACGTTGTATTACTGCGGACGGCAGACCCTCATATAGAGGAACGTTTCTAAACAGTTGAGGGTGAGTAAACTCATCAACTATCGTGAACTCAACGTCAGCTCCCTCAGTCAATTCAAATTCTGAAGAAAAGACGGGAATCGTTCTGATTTTGCTATAAGCGTTTCGGTATTCCACCATGCGTTCGCCTTCGCTAATTATGATCTTACCTTTCATCTTCGTTTATTATTGATTTTAACCTTATGATTTCTTTAATCACATCATCGCCAATCTCGATCTTTGACAACATGGTCAGCTCAATTACTTGACCTTCCAATAGATCAATCAATTGATCTCGCGCATCCTCTCCCTGTTCTAGGTATTTTTTGCGAACCGCTCGACCCAATTCTGAGTCATTAGGGTATTTTTTTATTAACTCTTTCATGCTAATTATTAATTATTTTCCATTGCTGAATCCCATTGCCTTTTGTTCTTTTACTTTAGTGGTCTTCTTAAGTTCTTCTCGAATACGTTCGATTTCAGAATGTATGTTCTTCTTTTCATGTACATAATATACTATATTGAAATCTATTTTTAAAATATGAGTAAGATAAATAATTAAAATAACTTTTTAACATGTCATTTATTAACTGGGGTCATGAGACACCTGAACAAAAGGAGATCAGAAGAAAAATGGAAGAGCGAATGATATTCGAACAAATGTCATATAATGCGGCAATGGCAGCAGCTGCTGCGGGAAGCGGCAGATTGCCTCGAACTAAGCAGGGTCAAACTTCATCGTATACGTATGAATCCGAGACCGGTCAATTTTATATTGGAATAATGGATTTTGAAAAAAAATCATTTCCTGCAGTATTTAATACTGGTCTTAATACTAGTGAAGATTGGTACTATGACGATAATAACTACGATGGGACGTACATTGTTCAAGATCGCGGGTATCTAATGACGTTTAGTAATAACAGTTCGGCTGATCGAGTATTCTTCTTCTTTAGTGCAGGAGGAGGGCTTATCCAAAAATTAGAACTTACCACAATAGACACTAGCATATACAGTGCAAATGGTAATTTTATTGTAGTATGTGATTGGGATGCATATAAACTATGGTGGTTCGATGGATTAGAAGTAAGGACTGAAGATCTTTCACAAGATACGATTGAGTGGGATTATTCGGATGACAACTTATCAGGATTTTTTATAACATCATATACTGCTGAAGGTGATGGGCCCGAAGCTCCTGGTTTCTACAATGTCTTCTTTACTGACGAATCTGGATTAAAGTTGATACGTAAAATTGAGGTTGATCAATTTGAAAACTATTACTTAGAAGTATACGAAAACTCAAATATTTTTAGGCTAGCTGTCTATAATGGTGATGATAATGAGTGGAAGAACATTTATTATTATGATAACGCTGGCGTTGAACTAGCAAGTCTTGACTTATCTGCTGGTAATTATACTGGTAAATTTGCAGATGTTTTTGGTGCAGGTAAACATGTCGATACCTTCTATAATAATACTGAATACTTTATATGTTATTATGATGAAGTAGTCGGTAATCTATTGACCACTACTCATGATCGAGTAAATTATCCTAATTTTGTAGTTAAGGGCCAATATCGAAATAACGGTAGTCAATACGATATTATAACTGAAAACGGGCTAATTACATTCTCAGACGATCTTGGGTATAACAAAGACTTGCGTGATGTGACATATTGTGATTTTATTCGATTATATGACGGAATGGAGGACTTATCGACAGTATATACTTTTGCTGACAACGAACCAAAGGCAATTAATTGGGACCAGATTCACGTTGCAGACTCAATATATTTGCCAGTATGTACAGATAGAGATGCGGTTCTACCTCAATTAGCTTACTTAAATTTTAATAGTAACGGTAATATTGGTACATCTCCGTTAATTTCATTTGATGATTACGATTATTTTAATACTTATGAGTTAGGTAATCGATATCTAATTGATGCATATCTAGATGAGACTGACTCTCCTGGAAAATATTTTATAACAACGAAAGACGGTGATAGCTTTTTAGAGTACTCATATGACGTTAGGGATTCAAATTATTGGGAGAAAGAAGGAAATATAGTAGTATGGAGAAATTCAAGCGATACTGATTTTCAATCATATTATTTACCGGCTGAAGATCCCGCACCGTTTACGGCGAATATATTGCCTCCATTTGGACGAATCCAGACAACTTCAACATATCGCCAAAAAGATAAACTGTATCCAGGAAATCTCTTGATCCAGAGCGGAGAAGGTCGTCGATTGTATCTATTTAATGATATTGGTGAAGATAGCATATCTGATGGCGGTGATGACATGTACGATGGTGGAAATCGTTTAAACACTGATCTTGCATCTGAGATTGCATATACTCATACTCAAATGGAGGTAATACCTGATGTATTTAGCCAAAATGATGAAGCTACTCTAAGTGTGTTTGAAATGGACGGAGCAGTAGTCGTTGGTGATGCTGACTTTGGAACAGGTTCACAATACTTTACTAACTTATATCCTGGATTATTTACGATGGTTGCTAAAGACGTAGATATCACTGAATTTTTTATAACGGGTTCAACTGGAATTGACACTAACGGATATAATACACTTGATTCATATGAAGTAACAGTAGGTGGTAATGAATATACTGCATTCCTAAAGACTACTACTGGTGGAGGTAGTGACATGGACGGCGAGTCTGATCCAACTATTAATCAAATCATAATTGTAAATGCACAAGATGCTGCATTAATTCAAGAGGTCGATACTGACCTTGATACTAATAATGATTATCACAAGATACTTGGACTAGATACTGCTGGCGTAACTGAAGTACACTATCTTCTAATGTCAACATATAATGAGTCAGTTCAGCACGGATTCACTGAAACAGATTTTCATAATGTGGTTGACGCATATTTAGCTATCGTTGATGATTTATCAATATCTGCTACATTAACTGCACTAAATGAAGATTATTCTCTTATAACTGACCAGATTACAAACACTGAATCGTATACTTTAACTTTAGTTAAAGCTGATGGCTCAGTAATCGAAAAGGATTCGGTATTCTATAATGAAGGATTGGATTTAGGGCCGAATATGTGTGCATGTGCATACAATAATGAAGATGGTTTTGCATGTGTTGATGTATACGATATCGACTTAGAATTAATTTCAACGTATGTATCTAACGAGACTAACGTAAATACTGTTAGAATAATTGATAATCGATTATATATCGTGACTAACTATTTTGATGAAAATGAGGATGAACATTCAATTATTGCAATAATGAAAGGAGATTCATTTATCAGGAAAGAATACATAAACAATGATGACTGGCGAACATCAAACGATTATGCAGCGTGGTACTAATTAAAAAAATAAAAACACTTATGAAATATTTTATTGACGTTACGATACTAGATTTAAAAACAAATACTGTTGCTCAAAAAATGGATTACGATGTTAATTTTGCGGATGATGCGACTGTAACAATTGAGTCTGTGAAATCTGAATTATCACAATGGGTGGTTATTCCTCGGGATAAGGTCTTAATAAATGAAAAAACTAAGATTAAGGGAAGTATTCAAGAAGATTCAGCGACAGTTAGTGATAAAACTAAGGTTTATTATACTGCACATCTTCAACAAAAAGTAAAAGATCAAAAATAATTAACTGACGATTGGGATAATAATCCCTTCGACAAACTTTTGCATATCCTCGGTACTTATGGTGTCGAGGGTATCTTTTTTAGTATGACAGTTAAACAGCATCGAATAGTCAAGATAGGAACTTTCCCACATCACTTGGCTTGTGCCCTCTTCTAAAATAGGCAAGGGATTGATTACGACAGAGTCAATTCCGTTTCTCCTAAAGATCACCGAATCATTAAATGGCGTACTAACTATCGGGCAATCAAAGATCCCTCTAATGTGATCTAGTAACCTACCCGGATAATTTCCAACAAAGAAAGTAGAACCTCCACGACCCGTCAGCTCAAGGTTAAGCACCCAGTCAACCTCTCCAAAGTCTCCATCAAGTATCTGTTCAGACAGGTATTGTGCACCCAAGCCACCGACCTCCTCACCATCCAACAGAACGACGGTCACCTCAGGTTTAAGCAACTTGGTTGCGATCGCATTGATCACTGATGCTGAGTTGTCGTTTGCGTTATCTATATTTGGATTCACGATATCGTGATGAGCTGTGATAATTTTACTTGAGCTTCCTCGCAAGACTATATTAAATCCAATAGTATTTTCGTCTACCTTAAACTCATGAAGTTCAGAATTAAGGCCAAGTTCAGAGGTCAGATCCATCAAGAATTTTACTCGAGGTGTTTGAGTTAATCCGTTTTTGTAGATTGAGCCAAAGTTACGAACCTTACAGAAATCATATATCTTATCGTACATGAATATATTATACTAAGATAGAGGATTATAATAAAATGGACTAGTCTAATTTTAAACCGCTTTCGCTTTTTAATTCATGAAGATGATCACGAACCTTTTCTAGAGCTTTATATACTTCTCCAGTAATTGAATCGTTATACTTTAATTCAGATCGTAAATGTTGATCTAGGTCCCACACTAACATTTTCCATTTCCATCCATTGATGGCCGATTCCATATCTTCTCGGTCTTCAGTAGGATCGAATTCTAAGATTACTTTTGCCATATTGTTTATGTTATACTCGACTGGGTTAAAAGGTTCTAGGTAAGAGACTCTCCGCTAGAAATAATTTGTTTTATCTGATCTTCGCTATCGACTGCCCTTGTCACTTGAGGATAAGCTGATCGACCTGTCCTAGCAAGGATGGCCTTAAGTCCTCTTCCCGGATCGTTCATGAGCCTGTCATTATTATCTAGAATTTTTCTTCTCTCCTCATCATTAAGATCAGGAATCAGGATGTTTATCATTCTTGCTGAGAAAGTAGAAAGAACTCCGAACTTCATGTAAAGATCGATTATTTTTTCTTTAGATAACTTTTTAGACAGCTGATCTCTTAGGATTCCGATCACCACGTTTCTAATTTCTTCCTCAACATCTAGGTCTATTTTATATGTAGATTTAACTAGCGAAGCAAGTAGATCAAAAGGCTCGGAAGTATTGATGCCTAGTCCAGTAACGATCTGTTTGATGGTGGTTTCCATCGGAATGCTTGAGATGATTGATCTAGTCAGGTCATCAGAATATCCAAGAGATGAAAAGTGTTGACTAGGTTCTGAAGATTTTACGATGCTTGCATCGTTTTTATCATGAGAAGCATACACTCTTCCGTTTGAGTCTACCGTCGTTCCAGTGATGTGGTATGGATGGGTGACAGGTAAGTTAAAATTAAAAATGTTATACTGTAGATAATTAGATTTTCCTCCATAACTTCCCCAAAGTCCTCGATTGATGCACCAGTTTGCTACCGAACAAAGCTCTTTCTGCGCGTTTTCAGTCCTAATGCTCATTACAAGATAACCTCCTCTACTGTATATGATACCCGCCTCAGGTTGTAAAGTTCGTAGAGCGTTTATCTTGCTTGTTAGGTCAGAATTAGAAACTCCTTCTGCCATTTCTTCAACCCAAACAAGGTATTTTTTGGCATCGCTAAATGCGTTCGATTTCTTAAGTAATGATAATCGGTTGTTTGTCTTGTGCCCAGTATCAGGATCTTCAAAATCACCAGCATCTTCGTCTGCGTCATCAATCACCTTGGCAGCTTTATAAAGACGATCGATGTCTTCTGGTGGAAGCTGTTTTATGCTTCGACGTAGATCGCCATTGACCTTTTCAATGATCCATTTTTGTTTTCTACGTTGCTCAATGTTGTGAAACTGGTCCATTAGAGCCTCAAATGGATTTACTCCGTTTACTGTCTCCTGTTTTGAATACTCTTCGATAGTCATAGGTAGAGAGTTTAGGGAGCCGGAATTATCTTTTATTTTTTGATAAAGCTCCGAAAGATCGGTTAAGGTTGCTCCATGATCAAAATGAAATTTTACGAATGCATAAACATAACCGTCATTTCCTTTTAAAATCTCTCTGATTCTATCATATGATTTATTATTAACTGCTTTTTGTTCAACTTCTGGAGTAATCTCCTCGATCTTATGTTTTTCAGCATATCTTTTAATTAAAAAAGACTTAGCTGCTTTTACGTTTTCATTCAAGCTCGCTGATTTGGTATCCTTATTTGAACGAGTTGAGCCTGTCCATTGAGAAAAATTTAACATCGTACCCATAGTAACTAAAAAATATTTTATAGACTTATTTATCTTAATAGATATACTCTTTCTTTATCTAATTGATCTTGAGTTAGAGATAAATAACTAAAATAAATCTATTTTTATGTCTAGAAAGCACATCAAGACCATGAACGAAAGATTCGTGATGGACGATACTAAGACTAAACCGAAGACTGCTCCGCCCGTAACTGCACCTCCAGTAACTAGACCATTTCGACCAATTCCTACTAAAAGACCTAGCGAAAAAGAAAAGACCAAACCAATGGCCGAATATAAGGAAATGATTGACCTGTTCTTTGAAGAGCTAGAGAACATGAAGGACACACCAGAAGGAAAGAAAATGATTAAAAACTTACACAATAGGTATGCAAAATAAAGTATTCGATTTTAAATCTTTCTTAAACGAAGTATCGTTAGAAGGAAACTTAGGAATTCCAGGAGAAGGTGGAGATAAGGCTCCGTCCTGGTTAAAAAAGGTCGGTTCTGAAAAGACCTCAAGAATGGCAGAGTTCGAACGTGAGAATCGACAAGATATCATGCGATTCATGCAACTCGTTGGACAGTCTCAACAAATGCAAAGAGGTCATGAAGAAGAGCTATCTAAGCTAGCTGAAGATTCTTTTAGGACTCTTTTTAAAAGCCTATTAGACGACGTTGAATTGGATTTTAAACTAGGAAACGAGTCTAGAGAAGTCATTCAGGAAACTCCATCAGAGCAATCATGCATTGAGATGAAGATCGAAAATATCGAGGACGAAAAGATTCTTAGCGAAATCCAAAGACGTAAGATACTAAGATCAATTCAACAGGGAAAGGGATTAACTTCAAAAGCCATCCTGAATCTTCCGATGTTTAAAAACGGAATCCGAGAGATCCTAGGTGATCGAGCACAGGAATACATTCAAATATTAAATAAAGTTTCAAGCATTGCACAGTTTAATGATTGGAGATTATCTGAAGAGATGATTAAACAGTTTTTAAGAGGAGGAACTGCTGGAGCGTGTAAGATCGAGTTTGAAGAAAAAGAGAATGTTAGTAAAAAAGAGTTTGAAGAACAGAATCAACAGTTAGCTGATGAACTTTTAGATGAGATTGCAAAAGGCGGAGACCTTGAAGAGAGCGATGCTGCAAAGGATCTTATCGAAGGAACTGGTGCAAAGATCATTGCTCGAGGAGTGGACATGTCGGTCCTAATTCACGAAGCCATCAAGGGAATCTATATGTTGCCTTTACAGTTAAGCTTGGAGCACCTGTCTGAGGAAGAAGCAGAATTGGTGATTGCTAATACTGATACTCTACTTGATGAGGCTCAGGAGTTTAAGTATGGGCCAGAAATGCAAGTGTCTTTTTATAAAGCGATAACGTCAAACCCTGAAGTAAAAGAGAGACTAGACAGTTTTACAAGAACGCTAGATACCGACGATGCTTGGGACGAGATGGGAGCATTCGAAGAACAATTGTTCTGGATGGTATATGGTTTACTTGCGACTGCACATCAAGATGATGCAAAAAGCATGTTAAAAATAGTATATTCAGTTTTAATTGAAGATCAGGAAGCCATTGAGTCTCTATTCTATCCAATAGTTGAAGAAGCTCTTAATAACTTGGATGCAGAAGAAGAGTATCAGGCCTCACAAAAACAGGGATATTCTGCACCTGAACCGGAAGAATTTGAGGAATCACCATTGAAAGAACCCGAGATTGAGATGCCTGAAAAAGAAGACCTTACTCAAGATGAAATAAATGATCTGATCCTAGATGCCTATCGAACTGGCGGTAAGGAGGCGGCTGAGGCGGTTCGCAAGAAATATTTAGGAGAATCTGCTCTACTTCCTTATTACATTTGGATAAAACTTAATTCATAATGACGGGATCAAGAACATTAAATCGAGTATACTCGCCTGATTCAAGAGATAAGAAGTATTTAATACGACAACACCTGCCCATCCAACAGACCGTGAGATACACACAACGATACTGGGATGCAAACGGCTGGTGGGGAGATCAAGGAGACACACCATACTGTGTGGGTTATGCTTGGGCACATTGGATCGAAGACGGGCCCATTGGACATGCTGGAATAGCACCGATCGTTCCGCCCCAATTGATTTATAATGAGGCCCAAAAGGTTGACGAATGGGTTGGAGAAAACTATGAAGGTACATCAGTCAGAGGAGCGGCAAAATACTTAAAGGCAGCTAAAAAGATATCAAGCTACTATTGGGCATTCGATATCAGGACGATAGTAAACACTCTACTTACTACTGGTCCCCTAGTAGTAGGTACTAACTGGTACTCTAATATGATGACTCCAAATAGGCTAGGATTTATTCAGCCAGTTGGTCAGCTTGTGGGCGGTCATGCGTATGTTCTAAATGGAGTAGACACTAAAGCAAATAAGATCAGGATCAAAAACTCTTGGGGTAAGTCTTGGGGTCAGGGCGGTCATGCATGGATCACAATTCCATACATGGAAAGACTGATCAAGTTACAGGGAGAAGCGTGCATCGCAGTCGAACTGACTGATGCTCAAATGAGAGTAAATTCCTAGCTTTTTTCTAAATCTGTAAACGGGGAACCGAAACATCCTCCAGATTTTATTTTTCCAAACTCTACTAGTTTTGATTTCATGAAATCAAGGTGGCTACACACAATATTTCCCATCTCTTTTTCATGGTAGATGATGAGCTCAACAAGGAGAGCGTAAGTATATCGAGTTTCCCAGTTAAGCATCACCTTAATTATCTTACGCGCTTCACGTCGACACTCTTTCTTGATCCACTCGTCAATTATCTCGTTAAAATCGTATTCAACGATTCCTATTTTCATCTTAAGGGAGCGGGTCGCCATTATTAATCCTATTTAAAAACTTACTTAACTCTTCCAGATCTTTTTCTTGAAATATAAACTCGTCCCATTCACCAAACCTCGAAGAGTAACCGAACGCGTATTTTATTCCAGCAACAAGCCTTTTCCAGAAACTATTTCGTTGATTTAGGTGAATGTATACATATAATGCATCGTCATCCGCATCGTGCATGAATTTTACCTGATGCTCTAATGAGTGACAGTTACAAACAAATATTTTGGTTTCTTCCATTTATATCGTATTCTTTATTCTTAGCTAGAATACTAAAAGAAAATCTTATGGAAAATTAAGTGATAAAATAATAGTATATTCAGTCCTTTGACCTAAGCGTCTGCATCAGTTAAAGAATCAATCGAAAACTTTCCATAAAAATGGAGTTAAATATAATTAGAGCCTGACACTCTAGTCGGCGTCGAGTTAATAACTTTTGAGTGGTATAAAGCCACAAAGACGTCTGCTTATAAAAATAACAGGTAAACTTATGTACAATCAAACAATCTCGGGCTCAATGAGTCCAACTGCTAATATTGCAGTAAACAGAAATCGCCTAAAGTCATACGGCGAAAAAATCTATTTAAAGGACAAGACTCACTATGAGATCGAGCTCTTTAATCCAAAAACAACCAAGGTTCTAGCTAAAATCTATTTAGACGGTCAGCCGATCTCCTCTTCAGGAATCATCCTGAATCCTGGACAGAGAGTCTTTCTAGAAAGATGGTTAGACGAACCTCGAAAGTTCCTATTCGAGACCTACGAAGTAGAGGATTCAACTGAAGCAAAAGGAGCAATCAGAGAAAACGGAAAAGTCAAAGTAGAGTTCTATGATCAGTTCATTCCACCTACTGGTGGTCTTACTGTTTGGGGATCTAACTGGACTTATGAAAAAATGAGTCATCCGGTCTATGGAGGAAGCACTGAAAATACTATGTATTTTACAAGTAATGTATCATCGGATATTATCGGACAAAACAGTTCAATCGTTCCGACTTCTCTGTTTAGTTCAAATTCTATTGAAACTGGTAGATCTGAAAAAGGAGAAGAATCTAAACAAGAGTTTGAATACTCAAACGATTCTTTTAACTCATGGACCTGCAATACTGTTCACATGCAAATCATACCGGAATCTCAAAAACCAGTAGAAGTAAAAGAGATTAGAAACTATTGCACCAATTGTGGAACTCGTCACAAAAAATCGAGTTGGAAGTTCTGCCCTAACTGCGGAACGCGAATATAAAATTTAAGTCAGGCTCTATTAAAGGATCTCTAATGAGATCCTTTTTTGTTTTAAGAGATAAATAATAAAAAACTATTAATATGTCAACATTTAATACTATCCATCTTTTTGGCTTTGGTGATTCACAAATCATTGGAAAAGATAATAAAGGCACAGTAAAGTCAGATACCTTAACTAACCTTACTGCATTCGTAGATCACATTAAAACATTTAAACCCGAAGACGTCACACTTACCGATTATCACGTAATTCATATCTTTAATGGAGCTGACGTTAGATATCTAGGTAAAGGATCTGAGAATAATCAGGAAAAGACACATTTTAGTGTTAGTTTTTCTGATGTTGACTCGACTCTTTTAAATAACTTAGTCGACGAGCTAGTAGCAGCAGTAGCGGTGCCTGCTGAATAATCTTCTTTGCATAGACACTATTGATTTATTTCGATTGACTCACGTTAAAGTCAAGCATCATTAAAGGATCTCTTATGGGATCCTTTTTATTTTACTCATTGATAAATAAAGTATATGAAACATTTACTATCGTATCCTATTTGGGAAAGTGTCGACTCTTTAAAAAAGCTTCAAGAAAAAGAACAAGCTATTCTTTTTACTGATGTTAAATCGAGCTCTAAGCTATGGAAGCTACATGAAGCCGGAATGTTTGAAGCATTGGAAGAGCACGGAAAAAGAATCAAAAAGATCTTAGCTAAGCATGACGGCATGATTGTAAAAACAATCGGCGATAGTTACATGGTAAGCTTCGAAGGATCTAACTCCTTACTTAGAGCGGTTGCAGCTGGGCTTGACATACAGATGGATCTTAGGGAAAAACCTATCAAGATAAAAGAAAAATCAATGACGATTCGTTTGGGAATCTGTTGGGGTCCGCTCTATAAAAAACAGACTGATGTCCAAGGAAAAAAGCTTTGGGACTACTTTGGAAACACGGTCAATACTGCATCTAGAATGGAGTCAACTGTGTCTGAGCCAGGTTATGTGACCTTTAGCTTTACTGAAAACCTACCAAAGTCAGAAGAAAAAAAGATCGAGGACTTGGTGACATCTAAAAAGATGAAGCTTGAGATCATCGATTATCAGCAGAGATGTTGGGAAGGCAAGAGAAAACGAAGCGGTCGACTCTTATCTGAACTTCAACTGCATTCGTGTGAACCTCTTAGGTCCCTTAAAGGAGTAGCAAAAACAACTGCATATAAAATAAAAGTATAACATGGAAAAAATTAGAATACTGTCACTAGACGGAGGAGGTCTTCGTGGAATAATTCCCCTCTTGATATTAAAGGAGATTGAAAAGACCCAAGGTAAACTCATCCATGAGCTTTTTGATGTCATTGCTGGAACCTCGACTGGTGGAATAATAGCCTGCGGATTGACCTATACGAAAGACGGAAAAAAGCCAGCAGTTAGCCTAGACCAGTTAATATCCCTATATACTGACAAGGGAACTGAGATATTTCCATATAAGAGAAACATATTTTCAAAAGCAATAACTGGAATAAACTCGATATTTAATCCAAAGTTTTCTCCTGATGGATTAGACAGGCTATTGGGTGAATATTTTTCAGATTCTACACTAAAGGATACTTTAAAACCCATCATTGTAAGTTCGTATGACATTAAAAACAACGAGGTAGTAATGTTTAAAAGCAGGCTAGCTAGCGCTGGACCTGAATATAACGCTAAGTTAAAAGAAATATGTAGAGCAACTTCTGCTGCTCCCACATATCTTCCTTCATACGAGATGGATTTTAAAGCTAAGAGTCGTCTATTAGTAGACGGCGGAGTGTACATTAATAATCCAGCGATGGCAGCAGTAGCTGACGTCTTACGTAGCCGACCAGACGTTGATATAAGCAATATCGAGTGTCTTTCACTAGGTACTGGAATATATTCAGAAAGTTTAGATGAAAAAACAACTGGTTGGGGAGCAATAAACTGGATAAAGCCGATCACCTCTATCATGATGCAAGCATCAGCAAAAGCGGTCACATACGAGTGTGATGAGATATTGAAAAAACACCTACGTTTTCAAGTGTCAATCGACGATGAAAAAAAGAGCGACATGGCTGATTCTAGACCAGCAACCTATAAATATTTGATAGAAAGAGTATATTCACAGATACTAACTAATCCTGACGAGATGGAAAAATTACAAAAGTTTTTTAATTAATGAAAAAGTACATTCAGTTATTTGAAAGTTGGCAGCGAGAGGAGGAGATCACTCTTAAGTCAAGAATGGGAAGAACGATTGAGATCAAGGTAAAACACGGCAAGATTGAAGAGATCGATAACGAAGCAGGTGTCAGATTTCCATTCGTGACAGGTCAGCCTCTACAGAAACCATTTATGAAAAATTGGGCCTGTCGAAATGGGTTTAAATGGAACGGAGAAGATCCTTGCGAACAACCCGAAAAAAAGATATTTGGAGTACGAGCGAAGGACATTCCTCACGGACATGAATGGAGAATGCTTTTTCCAGGAAAGTTTAGAGATTAAAGAATCCCCATCTCTTCCATTAGAGTTCTACACTTTTCCCAATCTACAAAGGGTCGATCTGACATTTGAGGGTCAACCTTAAGCGGAATTCCCAAACAGATATCGTCAATGATTAACTGACCGTATGCCTTAGGCGAACTCGTCCAAGCCCGTTGAGTTGGATTCTCTTGGATTCCATAAAGAGGTATATCATTCTTCTCAAACCAGTTAACTGCATCCTTTAAAAACTTTCCCTTGCTAGTATCGCTTCGCATGGTGAAAAGAATCAGGTTATGACCTGCGATGACAAGGTCTCTTAATACTTCCGGTGCACCTATCTCTTTTCCGACATATGGAAAATCGTGTGTTGTGCAAGTTCCGTCAAAATCTACTAATATGTCCATCGTTTTAATTATTTTAATGAAAAAGAGGCCTATATGGGCCTCTTTTATTTATCAAGAGTTCTTATTATTTTATGTTTAATAGAGTTCCTGTGTTTCCGGTCATTGTTGTAGGAAGCTGACCATTCCAACTAGTCCATTTAATGTATTCGATATAGGCTGGACTCAATTCTTGCTGCTTAAGCTTGATCGATAGAGCGGTAGCTTGGGCGTCGATGATCGCCTTAGCTGAGTCACCCTTTGCGATTGCAATTTTTTCTTGAGCTTCAGCTTCTGCTACAAGCTTTCTTTGCATCGCAGCTTGCGCTTCCTGAACAGCCTTAGTTTTAGATTCAATGGCCTGTTGAAGTGCGGTTGGCGGAGTGATATTAGTTCTTAACTGAGAAACAGTGAACCATTTAGAGAGCCTCTTATTACACTCAGCAACGATAGCCGCCTCAAACTGCTCACGATTATTGAATATCGCGTCGACTTCCCACTTATTAGCGACGTCATTTACTGAAGAAACGATAGCGTTCATTAACCAGCCCTGCTCAATTTGTTTTATGTCTAATCGTAGGTTTTCAAACATGTTTCCTATTGCATTTGGCTTAAGCGAATAGTTAAAGCTTGGTTTGATTGAAGCTGCGAACCCACCCTTAGTGATAACTGTCTGGTCCTTGTATTCGATGTGTTGCTGATATGTTGGGAACTCTAGGAGCTGCTCAACCCAAGTGTTATACATCACCCATCCAGTCTTGTATTCGTAATTAGAAACTCCTCGATTATCGCCGGTCAGATTAACTTTGATCCCAACGTGACCCGCATCGACTCTTTCTAGTGCAAACGGCTGAACGACCCCGATCACGATTCCAACTACTCCTATTATTATTCCTGTGATGAATCCTCGTTCGTCATCATTATTTTTTGCGATCACCACTTTAACGATCGCTACGATTATAAAAATCGCGATTAAGATACCTGAAATCATTCTTCTTTTTTTATTTTATTAGTTATGTAATTGATGATCGTATTCACGATCAATTTAATTTGCCACCAAGTATAATAGATTGCAATTAGGGTGGATACCATTTGCAAAATGGGATCAAACTCTCTACTGATGCAGTACTCAAAGTAGAGATTCATGATCGCGATGTAGGCGATCGTCAGAGCGACCACGCCCCAAGGACCAATTTTAAGACTTAACTTCTTTTCATTTTTCATAGTGTTAATAAGTAATTTTCAGGTTTATATTATACTCTATTTTAGATAAAGTTTAAAAATAAATAATAAAAAATACCTGGAATTGAAACACATACTTGAAAGAGAAGAATTCATGGACATTCAAGGCATTGACTGGAAAGGAATCAGATTCGTTCGATTAGAATCCGAAGGAAACTTAATGAATTTGGGAGTGATCCTTCCTGGAGAGAATGAACCCAATCCAGAAATACAGTTGACCATACAGGTCATCTACGATTATCTATATCAGCCTCACATAACTCTCGGAGAAGAAATCAGAAGAAAGGGACTTGCTACCAAGATTTATCGAGCCCTAATCCAAAGGCTGGGCCATCTCTATTCTGGAAAAGGTCGTCGTCAGAACCCAATGGTGGATAAGATCTGGAACAAGCTAAAGAGTGATCCTTCGATAGACTGTGCAAGTAGCGAAATAGGTGATGCGTGCTGGACGCTAGACAATCCTGATGGAGAAGATATCCGAGCTTTTATCGAAGGATAGTTAAGCTCCACTGTTTAAAACTTAAGACTGGTGAAAAGCTTTCGTTCGCTTGCCGAAAATCCATAAAGATCTTTGTAGCCTCATCGCCATCAATTATAAAAGAAGAGTCCCATCCCTTAGTCTTTACATAAGGAAACTCGCTTGATCTTGAATCTACTGCGATATCTGTGACGGTTCCGATATTTACTAGCCATGAACCTCGACCTATCTCCTTAGCTAGAGCGATCTTTTCTCCTTTTCTAATGAGTCGATCAGTTTGCACCGGCAGGTTAAACATTGGTTTCTCCAACCAGTGTAACCACTTCTTGCCCACCTTTATCTGAACCTCGTTTCCAGTAGCTCCCTTAATCAGCTTAGATTGCAGGATCGGAAGAGCTCCCCAAGTATTAAATTTTTCGTTTTTTTCAAGCAACCACACCTTTTCAGGAGTAACGTTCATCTGCTTTGGAATAGATTCAAGGCTAAAGGTTGATTCTCTTTCTAGGTCAGGTCGCATTCTGACCACTTCCTGTTTAATAACTAACGAGTCCTTTAAAAAGGATTCTAGTTGTTGTTCATATGATTCTCCAGAATTAAAATTAAGCGAAATGATTGATATTCCTCCTGGAGTTAGAATGACCTTGTGTCTTTTCTCAAGCTCTTCACTCGATTCAAGATTTACTGAAAAGACTCTTGAGATCTTAGCTATCTCCGCCTCTCTTTCTGATCGTAGATGTTCGATTGATTTATTAATTAAAAACTTTTTTTCGCTCGGTGAATTACCGTCAACGTTATAAAGCTTGATCGTAGAGACCTGTGATCCCACCGAAAAAAGCCAAAAACATTTTCCCGTTCTAAAGACTTCTTTTCCGGTACTAGCATCCGTTCTTTCATAGACTCTAAAGACTGGCTCAACTTCTTCTCCATTAGAAAGGGTGACCTTAGCTTTTCCCAATCGCAGGATTCCGATATTTCCGACTGGAACGTCGGCCTCACTAAATATCTTACTTTTAGTAGGGTCTGCTATCTTTGAAAGAACGTCTCTAAAAAACTGTTGAGCCTTTGCCTTTTCATCCGGTGAAGCTGATACTTGTTCTCCTTTCTTGTCAGTAAATCCTATTAACTCGAGCCGAGCGAGCCTAGTCTCGACTCTTTCTAAATAATGAGAACCTCCATCTTTTTTTAGAGTTAGTGCCTCGTTTATGAAACTTTGGAAATCCTTTAACAAACTGGGAACATTTCTTATTATTTATCGAATAAATAACAAAAAAGCCGATCGAATGTCAAACTCTAACAAGTTTTGTGCAACTTCATTTGAAGCGTTTGCACTGTTTGAAGATTCTAATTTAAGTAAAATGGGTCTTCCTAAAGAAATGATCCGAAAGATTCACACTAAAGAAGAGCACTACACCGAAAAATATCCTCAAATGGGACACACATATAAGTCAAGAGCGGCAGTACCTATGCCGTATAAGTACTTTATCCCTTCTCCAGAGATCGATATCCCAGAACCAATCAAGTTAAGGGGTCGTAAGTCTAACAGAAGCCCATTCCAAGACAAGGAGGTTAAGAGTGAGTACACTGATTTTGCATGGTATCTTCAGTCGATTCCATTTGGAGCGATCCGAATCTTCATCGTAAACGAGGACATTGATTTCTTTATGTTCCTATATCACAAGCAACCGAGCAAAGGAGCTACCGGAGAGCAGTATGCGGTAATGGCATGGGATCCAGAAAGAAAAAAGGTAGTTGATTATGGATATTCTGAGCTTACCACTAGCGGAGTAGACCGCTCTCAATTAAGAGGAGTTCACGATACTAAGGGAGGAAACACTAACGGTAAGATTCAGGAATTTGTTCGAGCAGTTACTAGACAAGGAGGTAAAAAATATGCTCCATCTCTAGAAAAACCCCTGTATGTTTACGTATTGCCTGTTACTCCAGACTACGAACCGAGAGTCACTAGAGAAGCTAGGACTTCGGCTAAAGGTGAAGCTCTTTCCACAGATTTCTTGAGAGTTTTCGCAGATCGTTTCGGCAAACTTGCAAATCGAGCTAGCGATTCGATTAAAGGAAAACTAATTGCTTCGATCGGTTCAGCGTCATATGCTTCAAAGTCTGATCCTGAGGTTGAAGAATTAGCAAGCGCTCTTGGAGCAGATCCTAGACGAGTTCAATCGTGGTTAATGACTTCCTTTGCAAAGTTCAGAAAGGAGCTTTTTGAAGAGGGTAGAGGTCGTGTTGAAGGAGCGCCAAGCGCATATACTAAGACTGCTGGATTTGAGCTAGAAAAAGAAAATGATAATGCAAAGATGAAGGGTGTATGGGGTAACATGTACACCATCTCAACTAAAAGATTTAGCCCGGATGAGGAGAGCACTGATCCTGAGACTGGATTTAGAGAGGCTCAGCCTGAAAAATATAAAAGGCAATTACCGATTTCTGGTAATTATGCCTCGATTCCAAGCATAATCGCAAACCACACTCTAGACGGGGCAATTGATAAATTCGCAGCATTCCTAGTCACAGGTAAAATTAAGACTCCTGAAATAAGCATAGCTGGTGCATTAGGAATCACAATGGACGATGCTGACGATGAATTTAAAAAATCATCTACTGCACAAGGAAAAAGCTCAGGTAACTGGTTATTTTAAGATGAAACATATACTATCAATTAATGAGTGGAGAACTTTAAATGAAGATATCGAATCTACTGAAGGTTCCGAAAGCACAACAGCTGCCGATATCACATCAGCTGAGCTTAAAACTGCAGTAACTGTTGTCAATGGATTGATATCTAGGGGTTTCACTAAAAATGAGGCAGTTAGCTTAGCTGGAAACATGTCAGTTGAATCAAGATTCAATACTGCTGCAACTGACGGTAAAGCAGTCGGTCTATGTCAATGGCAGGGAGCAAGATTAAAGGCGCTAAAAGCGTTCGCAGCAGCGAAAGAAAAAGCTCACACCGATCTTGAGACACAAATGGATTTCGTAAAGCACGAAATGAAAGACTATTATCTACCTTATGTGAGCGGAGTGCCAAAGGACTTAGTATACATTAATTCAGGAACATCTACTGTTCCAAAATACACTAAGACTAGAAAGGAACTAACTAAGACTCAAGCAATATCTAGAGATTTTGAAACTGCGACTATTGCTGGAAAAAACGTGAGTGATCTAACTAAGGAATTATGTAATAGAGTATTTAAGCCTACTGCTTCTCTTTCTCACATGGATAGAAGAGTTGCTAATGCTATAAAGATAAAAACGGCGGTCGGTTAATTAGTCTTCAATGGAGATCCCATTTTCTTGGCGATACTCTAACTCTTTTTTGTATAACTCGTTCGCAATGCTCTCTCCGAGCCCACGTTCTTCATTATAAATGATACACGCTCGTAACCATTCGTCGCTCATCTTTGACATCGGCACCCAAGTAAGAGGCTGTCTACCGTCCTTACCTCGACCTCCGCGGTGAAAACTTTCACGAATCACTTCAAATGGAGAATCCTCATATATAGTCAGCTCTTCATATGGAGCCTCTTCATGAACGGTGCGTCGTAAGTATTCATTACCTCCATCTACCATGTATTCAAGCCCGTTTTTATCAGTATATGTCACATAATCATGACGATGCATCGATCTTAGGACGGTTCCGTCCGGCGTCCTGATCTGGTTTAGAATGATTCTTTTTTCCATTAGTCTAAGTTTATTTTATATCTTACTTCAACATCCCTTTTGGTTCCTATCTCAACCTTGCCTAGGGAATATTCATATGCATCCTCATGTACTACCATGTACATGTCATTAAAGCCCGTCCTAATCACGTGTATTAATTCTGGAGCTTCATCAAGCTGAAAGCATCTAGCTGTGCTGGGTAATTCTTTCCAATCAGTCATGGGTTAATCAGTTTTTATATCAGTCATGTGTAAAACGTACTCTGAGTTTTTCGTCTTGAACCTTATTTTTCGATATTCATTAGACTTTTTATCCTCAACTATCTCAGTCACCTCAGTCGTCATCCAATCGTATCCTGAAGCCAACGGAGATCCGCCATTTTCTGAATTGATGGTATATGGACCTAGACAGAGACTAAATCCGACTTGCGGCTCAGTGTGCACAGCCTTTCCTCGACCGCCCTCTGTCCATTCTACCCATACTAATCTTTTTGCAACATTACTGCGCCCATCTCCTAACCTCTGAAGAAAGATTGGATAGTTACAGATATCACACTTATTACAGACGATGTCGTGAAGCTTCTGACGATGCTGGGTAGGTTTTTCGCAAGACTTACAATATACTTTCATTTTAAGATAAATTACTATTATTCTTCAAAAGATAAAACTTTTTTCGTGTATTCCACTAGGTCGGACCAGATCCCTTTAAAGGTGATTGCTCGGACCTTTCTATTATCGATCCAAACATATTCCTCGCCGTCTTTAATTCTGGGTTTGTCCATCACCAACGAGTGATATCGAAAACCTTCTTTTCTTAACCATAATTCAGTTACCTCACGGTCCTTGGATTCTCGAGCAGTAAAGAAATGGATTTGTGCACCCTTCTCGTACCAATCATTACACCTTTCTCGTGCACCTTCGATCGGCTTAGCTGAATAGTATAGGTAAGATTCCTCGTTCTTAATGTCTTCACAAACGGTTCCGTCGATATCAATTAGCAGTATGTACTTCTCCATTATTTAGGTGTATTGGGTTTTTACAGTCTCCCTTATGTGATCCCCACTGGCGGCTACCGGCGTCAACCACTATGTATTCACAGCCGTCCAATAAGTATACATCATACTGTTGATTACAGTATTTAGATGACTTATCTAAGTATCTTACTGGCGTGTGTTTTTTAGAATTAGAGTCTTCGATCACACAGGAACGAAACAGCAATATGGTTAAAATAAGTATCGAAAATCGAAATAAGCCAGACATGTTAGTTTTTAAAATTTTTATAAAAGTCTTTACCTGAACCCTCAACGTAGTGAACGGATACTCCACCCGGTGTATGTAGCTCAATGAACATTGGATTTCCAGAATAAGTACAGAAAGTCGTGGTGTACTCTATGTTTTTAAGCTCAGTGATAAAGTTCCTGTTCTCACCCAAGATCTTTAAGGAAGCTCCCTTAATATCTAACTCTTCTGAGATCATGATCTTTATACAGCCAGTGTCGATAGCGACTGCTTTAAAATCGTTTAGTTCGGGTTTGGTGTGCTTATCCACTTTACAATCATTAATTTTCAAGTCTTGCATATTTAGTAGACTATACTATTATTTAATGATAAAATACACAAGTAATCTTAAAATTAAAAACTAGTTCGTTAAATAGTGTATAATTTTTATCTAGTGATAAAATAAATAAGATAAAAAGGACCCAATTATGTCATACCTTTTAAACTATAAAAAATGGTCTGCTCTCTACGAACAAGCCAAAGCGGATGCTGCTCTACTTGAAGACGGAGGAGATGATCTTATTGCAGCAGATGGAAAAACAGCAAAGGTCGATGGCAGTAAGATTAAGCCTAAAGAAGATGAAAAACTTCCTAGTGATATAGTAAAAAGAATTGAATATTTAGTAGATAAATCTGTCGATACTGATTCGGTGGCAGTAAAAAATACAGCTAAACCTTCAGGATATTGGATTAGACCATGGGATGCTATCATGGATTGGATGTACGCAAAGGGAGATCCAGGAAAAGAAAATAATAATGTTAAAAAACTCATAGAGTATACTCCAAGTCTTGAGAAAAGATTTGAGTCAACTAAACCTTCTATGAAAAAAGAAGACATTGCTAGGTGCATGGAATACTGGCACGGAATAATGGATACTTCAAATACATCAAATAATTATGGGGTTGCTGATAGTAATCAGTTGATTAAACAATTGGAACAATTAAGTGATCCTAAGAAAGTTAAATCTTTAATAGAGAGTGGATGGAACGCTAAATCTAAAACTGGATATCCTTTAACTAAATTTAATACTAATATGGATCCTGAATATGAGTTTGAGGGAACCAAATATAGTGCAGGAAAAAATGCATCAATTGATTTCGACCAGTCATTAATCGTTGAAAAGAGTAAAATTCTTTTACAAAAGGCAAAAGAAACGTTTGAGCAAAGCGGAAAATCAAGAAGAGATGCATTAGCTGATATGTTTTCTCCTGGAATGAAAAGTGATAATGTATGGTTTTCAATCGATGATATTAAAAAGGGAAGAGAACAAACTGGCCGTTTTTGGTTATGGTATAAAATAATATCTGACGAGGCACAATTTAAAAAACTATTAGATCGATTTGAGAATCCTACTTATGTTAGGACGTTATTTACAAAAATGACTGATCAAGATAAGATCAACATCATTAATGGAATAATGGAAATGTCAAGGGCTAGGTGGGGAAAAAGCACAAGCCTTAATCCAGAGGCAGCAATATATCTGGCATCTTCTATTACTTGGTGGCCAGCTGATGCACAGGAAACTATGCCTAAGCCTATAGTAGTCACTCAAGGTAGCGAAGGAACTGAAGTTGAGGTTGAAAACGAATGGGATTTCGCTTGGCCGTATGCCAAAGGTAAGGGCGTAGGTGCAGAACTTGCGATGACTTATTTTAAAAGCGATCAAGCAGTAATACAAGACGGTAAGGATAAGGAAATTGAGAATGCAGTCAAAGAAATATTGGCTGAAATCGCTAATAAAAAAGGAAAGCTTATCTCTTTAACTTATAGAATAGTCGCATCAACTAGTGATGAGCCTTCTGCATATCAACCGAATGGGACTATCGGTAAACCTTACTCGACTAAAAATAATGAATATTTAGTTGTAGCTAGAGCTAAGGTAATTGAAACTGCATTAACGAATGCAATCAATACTCTCGGAATAGATAAGACACTAGTAAAGAAAGAAGGTGAGACTCTTATTGCTAATAATACTTTACCGGACGGCAGCGCTAAGTATCAAGATAAAAAATGGATGCGACTTGACCACAAAGATCCTAGAGCAACTCAACAGACTGATGCAGAATATCGAGCATTGTTTGCTAAACCTAAATACTCAGGAATCCTGTTTAATGTTGTATACATGACAATTGAAAAATCAACAACTCCTCCGACTCCGGACGAGACTGTTGTATCAGATTATGAAGTAGTCGGAGAATGGCTATATCAAATCAGATGGCAAGGTGGAGGTTCAACTAGTAGAAAAAGAAGAAGAACTCGACCTAGAAAAGCAATTAGAGGAATTAATTGGGACAAAATTTTTCCAGATATGCCTGCAGGCGGAGGATGGAGCGTTGAAGATCTATGCGATGCATATGGCTAGAACTAGTAAGTTCTATTTGTTATCAATAATGTAGACACTATCCGGTATTTTCCATGCCTGTTGACATAGACTTTTTGATATACTCCACAAACAGTTGCTTCTTTTTTCAATAGAGTTGAATTATGGCCCGGAGATTCAATCCAATAGTTTAAAACACATAGTGCAGATAGGCTGGGATCAATTTTTCCAGCCTTAATATTTTGAATCCACTGATCTCCTGAAATCTGATGTTTTGCCTCTTTAAATACCATCGGCCCAATATTTAAGCAGTTTTCAGCAACTCGATTACCTACATCTGCATTAAACCGTTTGATCCTTGATTCTGGTGAGACTAGGTTTTCGATTAAATGACTTGAATCTCTATTTGTCTCAATGTGAGCTCCTTCATCATAGACTGATAAGTATTCGCAATGATGAATGCATGCTTTCGTTAAATTACTATCAAGAATTAGCGAAGTTAGCCCATTTTTATTTCGGTATTCGTTTATCTGATCAAGTAATTGAATCGAAAGATCAGCTTTATTTGTTATTAGATTGGCTGGAATCTGTGCATGGGAGATAGTTACGACTAACGTTAAAAGGAAAAGGATCAAGCTTTTCATAATTCTAGTTTAATGGTGAATAAGATAATAATACTAAATCTTATTCACCATTAAAATTAGACGCTTGTTGATTTTATGTAGATTTCACGATTAGGATCGTCATAGTTTAGCGACATGTCCTTGACTATTGCCAAAAAGATCCAATTCGCTATCCTCTCATCGTCACAGGTGCACATCAATCGATCTGTCGAAACCTCTCCAGTATCTGGATCAATATCACGATATCGAATCTCAATCATTTGACTCAAGTTCATTAGATTTTAAAAAATCTCCGTCTGCATCACAATGGGATGGAGGATATCCATGTTTACGAATGTTTAAGTGCCTCCAAAAACGATTCCAGACCTTAGCCAAGAAATTTGAAACTAGCGAGATCATGATTAGCATTCCAATAAAGTGCCAAAATGAGGTAAATGTAAATTCTAAAAAAGTCATCATATTAATTTAGTTTTTTATTTTCGATTGCCTTGCGTATTTTCTCTGCCAGTCTTTTTTCGTATTCTTCATCACAAAGTGTTACCCACCAGCCTAGATCCCGTCTCAATTTACCCGGACGGCCTGTCTCTTCACAAGTCTCATAGCTCAATGTTTCTGCTTGAGAGATTCGATCATGTATTTCCTTTGAGCCATCGTTAATGTAAAAGCGAAGTCCGCCGAATTTTTCTTTAACTTGACAGATCTGTTTATTCCATCCCAATTTGATTAAGTCCTCTATTAGTTCCTGGATCAGTGGATACCAGCCCTCACCGCATTCGAAACAATAGGAGTCAGTGATGGGAGGACGATCCTTTTGATATCCGTTTTCAAGCCCGCCTATTGATTGTAAGTAGGCATCCATCTTTTCCTCTAGAGAGTCCATACCAGTAACGTTTAGACTATTATACTTAAAAAAAGAAAAAGGTTAAATAAATCTTGCGTGATTTTTTTTGATGAAATTTTCCAAGTCTTCAAAATCCATTGGTTTAACTATGCTTTCGATGTCAAAGGAAGGTTCCACTTCTTCTCCGTTGATGTATACTGATGTGACAGAATTTGAAACTTCTTCGAGTGTGATTTCTCCTTCTGGTGGAGTATCGTAATTTCCAGAATCATACCACTGACTGTATTTAAACTCGCACTCAAAATTTATGCTTAGTTCAAATCGACGAAGATCCTCTTGAGTAAGGGCTTCGTCTAATTCAGGTCGACCCACATAGAGACAATCGAATGATGCTTCCCAATCTACTGTATCAGTTCCTCGTGAATCGTCACCCTCTACGGTATCGACTATGTCAAAATCAGGTAGAGTCCAATCTAGGACAATGACATTTTTTCCATCTCCAAAAATGGATTCAAGCGCATCTTCTAACACGATTGAATAGGGAGAAACTGGACCAGCTGATTCGAACACGTAACTTGAGTCAAGTAAGTCTTCTTCGACTGCATCTAGAGCGTCCTTTAGGTTAGAGTGTTTTAGAGTCTTCCAATGGTATGGAGTCTTGTTGTTATTACGAACGACACTCAGTTTTCCCGGAGACTTAAAATTAAGGACGTCCTTTAGGGAATCTTCGTCCTTCCAATTGATTCGTATGCCCTTTAGTTTCTTGTCCTCCTTGACCACCCTATAAAAGGTATCAGAAAGAAAGAGCATGGTTGCTCCAGGGCGAACTTCTGCCCAATTGTTAACATGGGTCGCAAAGAGATTTTGCTCCCTGTCCTTGCCTCTTGGCTTGCCCTTGATCAAGACTATTCCCTGCTGTTTCATTGATTCGTTGATAGAATCAAATGACATAACATATCTATTCATATTAATATTTATCTTACAAAAAACTTTTAAAAAGATTAGTAAGATAAATAAAATAAATTATTTTAGTTGTCTTGAAAAATAGAGCAAAGACTTTTAATCAATGGATTAATGAAAAGGTAGAATATCACAAGGAACTTTGTCCAAAGATCTGGAATGACGATAAAATGGATCCAGAAATAAGAAAAAGGCTTTTGGGAATAGCTGAAGACTTTTGGTCTTCTCTAAAGTTAGAGGTTCCAATCATGGACATACAATTAACGGGTTCGCTTGCGAACTTTAATTGGAATTCAGATTCAGATCTAGACGTTCATATCATAATTGATTTTGCTCAAATCGATCAGAACCTAGAACTGGTCAGAAAGGCTTTAGACGGGCAGCGTTTCATGTGGAACTTACGACATCCAGTAATCTTACGAGGACATGACGTAGAGTGTTATGTTCAGCATAAGGACGAACAACATATCGCATCCGGACTCTTTTCTATCTTGCGAGATAGATGGATAATCGTTCCCTCTTGGAAGAAACCTGAGTTTGATCAAAAAGACGTTGATGAAAAGATGAGAGTAATCAAGTCAGAGGTCAAGATGGTGAAACAGAAGGTAAGATCGACTAGCAGAAAGGATATTGAATACTTGTACCTATACGATTACTTAGATAGGCTAAAGAAAAAGATAATGAGCGATCGAAAGGAAGGACTTGCCAAAGAAGGAGAATTTGCGGTAGAGAACCTAGTATTTAAGGAGCTACGAAGAGACGGGACGATTGAGGAAATAATTGATCTACTTTCAGAAATATACTCTAAGATCTATTCTGAATGATAAATAATAAAAAATAGAATTTATGCACAAGTACTTTAACTTCGCTAGGATATTTGAAGCTGAGCAGATGGGAGAACCCCTTATGCCAGAAGAAATGGGTACACCCAGTTCAGGAATGCCAAAGGAATCGACTGAAAAATTGGAAGATTTTGGAGCTCTCGCTGAAACTCACATATTAGAAATTACTCTTACTCAAACTGATTTAGACACGCTGAACAAAGGAGAGGCCGTTGTTAAAGAAGATGCTAAGTGGAAAAAGAAAGAGAATAAGGCTGATTATCAGAACATTAAGATGGTCATTCTAAACACTAGTAATGAAAAACAAAAAAATGATCCGTCCGCTCTATTATTTAACTTAGACGATCGTTTAGTGAAGGATATCACTAAAGGTGTAAGTGCTGGAGTAGGAGCAGGAGTACTTACGCAAGTCTTAACTGGACTTGCTCAAAACGGCACATCTATTCCTGACATCACGGTAGAGTTCATTAAATCGACTGATATCGACACTAGCGGAAGCGTTAAGGCAGTACCGGCTTCACCTGAGCAGATTGAGAGCGGATCCGTCCTACCGGGAGAAACTGAAGGGACTTTTCCAAATGAATCTAAATGGATGCTTTCATTCGATCAATACGTGAATGAAAGTAAAAAGAAATCGATCGATCCTATCGCTAAAGGCATGAAAAAAGGTCCTAAAAATAAGTTAGAGGGAGATAAAATGACTAAAGGTAAGGATAAGCTAAAATCTAAATCTAAGACAAAAGAAAAATTTCCAGACTTAAGCGGGGACGGTAAAGTTACTAGAAAAGACATTCTAATGGCTAGGGGAGTAATTAAAAAATAAGTTTGATATGAGAATTAACGAGTGTTCATGTGGGTGTGGAGGGACGTCTGACAACTGTATTAGAGCTAAAGAATCTGATCTAAACTACATGTTTTTTGGAAACCTTGAAACCATGAAAAGAATCATTGACGAACTTGTTCAAATGGATAGAACTCAAATTGATGAAATCCTAAAGAACGGTCACGAATGGGCAGTAGATCACATCGCATCTTCAGCAGACGATATCCAAGAAGTGTATAACTTTTTAAAAAATCAAGTAGCGGTTCCTGTAAATAGAAAAAGAAATCCATTTTTAGAAGAGGGCATGTTTGTCAAGACTTTTGAAAGCTACATAAATGAAGAGTCGAATAGAGACTGGATGGAAGACGACGATGACGTAAATAAAAAAAGAATGGATCCCTTTACTATTCGATTGCATTCAAGCAACAAACGCATGGCATGGAAGTCACTTACTGACGACCAGCGTGCTGATGCTTTGCGTATGTTAGATTTAGATGGAATAGAAGAAGATATCGCAAACGAGTATAGCTCAGCAGACTGGTCAGATATTCCAGACTACATAAAGGATCGCATTGATTTACGAGGAATGGATCAAGCTGATCGATCTGATGATAGAACACTGAGAGTAGGTGATGTTGTTAAATATGGCGGAGAAGAATATCGAATTGAACGATTAGGCGAGCCAAATTCAGCAGGTCAAGTATTTCACCTCGGAAGATCAATGTCAAATAATTACACAGCAGCATCAATTCCACAAAGAGGAACTTGGGAAAAAATTTAATTGTGACTAACAGTACTTGCTACGCTACCCATTAGAACAGCGTCCCAGAGCGAGTCTTTTAATACACCCGCTATGGTTAATGGATTGTGAAACACGGTCGCCCACACTTAGCGGGTTTTTTATATCAAATTTACATTAAATCGAACTTATTACCTAATTTTCGCTCAAGCTCTTCAAGAGTATACTTTTTTGCAGCTAAGTTCAATAGGGTCATTTTTTCTTCTATAACGTAGGAACCTTCAAGTCCAGAATTAGACTTTTGTTCTTTAGCAGGTTCACTAATCTCTTCGAGGATCTCAGCTATTTCGGAATCTGATGCATGACAATTAATGTATTCCATGACATCTTCAAATTCGATCTCAACATCGACATCAGTTTCTACTATTTTATACATTCGGCCCATTTGGTTTGCTTTTAAAGATTGCGGTTAATTTATCTAAGTTTGACGACACACTGCAGGCAGTCTGCGTAAATTTTATTCGATAAGAATGAAACTCTTTTATTCTAGGAACCTTTATTCTCATGCGATCAAAGACTTCTCTAAAACTGTGAATGTTAGACTTTACATGTTGCCAGAAAGTTCGTTCATTCATTGGAGAACTAAACGTCCACGTAGCATCAAAATACATTCCCAATTCAATGCTCGAGCCGGTCTCAAGATCATCGATTGATACTTTTACTGCATGGCGATCAGTGAACTTGTAATTTAGGACTCTTTTAAAACAAAGAAGTCGGTTTTCAGGCAGCTCAATTGAATCTTCATAATAGACTCCAATTAACTTTTCCATTTCTTCTGTCATATTCTAGATTTATTTAGTTACTTTTCCAATAGATTTCGTCGTTCACCCTTATCTCAATAATATTTGGATCTTTTTTTAGGGTGGCACAGTATCTCTCTACATTTTTTACCTTATCGTAAACTAACAAGCGACCGTCTTTTGACAAGGTTGTGACCTCAGATCCTCCTGGGATAAGACTTAGGTCATTTTTACGAAAATCATCTTTTACTTTAATTGGCATAAAACAAATTATTTTTAGAATCATTCATCTAAACTTCAAGTGAGCATAAGATAAATAACTAAAATAATTATACACAATGCCGGGTAGAGTTTTAAATTTTAATGAATTTTCTGACAAATATTCTAGCGGAAGTAACGAACCTTCTAATATCGATGACATAAAAAACGCATCTTCTAACTTTGAAGAAGGGTTTGATGATGATACTTATGATCAGCCTCAAATAGGACCAAACAGACCTGTTTCTGGAAACTATGAGACTACTCCTGCTTCTCCTGGAGAAGAGGGTTCACCTGCATTTTCATCACAAAACACCCAAGAAATGAATGCCCCTGAAGAGATGGAGTCAGATGAACCTGAGAATGAAGAATCTGAAGAGGAAGAATCTGAAGAAGAGGAGACTGATGAAGTAGAAGAAGGAAATCCAGAAGCTGGTGCAAATCCAAAAAAGAAGGTAGAAGAAGGTTTTACTCTAGTAAAAGGATTTTCACAATTCGTTAATGAAAATCATGAAGATTATTCTTCACAGAAAGATAATGATCTTTCTTTACAAGCAGAGGAAGCAGTTGATTCACTAACGTATAGAGAAAAGAAAATCCTTTCAGAATATTTAGAATCAAACCCCGAAGAATTCAACGAGTTGGTTAAGGATGAAATTGAAGATCTTGAGACTGGCTCAAATCCTAGAGAAAGAGACTATGAATCTTTGGGAATGGACGAAAATGAATTCAAAGTTCGAAAAATAATTCATAAGATACTTGGAGGAATTACAATTGGTGCAGGATTAAGTATTATTCCAGCAGCAATGTTTATTAGCGGAGGAGTTGCGGCAGCATTAGGAGTAGCTTCACTCTTAGGTGCAACGACCAAAGATGCAGCTTTTTGGAAAAGAGGAGGACACCATTATAAAGCACAAGATCAAGCTGAATATGAGGATTTTGGATCTAATCCTTGGGAAGATGATGAGTATTTTGAAGATTATGATCACGATCATGATGAAGATGATGATACGTGTCATATGTGTGGAGAAGTTCCGATATCAAATGAATACGGTTATTCTTGCGGATGCAACATGTAAAAATCTCTTTAAATTTATCTAGCCATGGAATCATTTACTGCAATAACAATAGCTTTCATAACTGGTGTACTGGGCCCAGTCTTAATATTACTGATCAAAAACCGATTAGACCGAAATAAACCTGACATGTTGACAGAGGCTCTTAAGACCGGTGAACTTGTAATGGCTAGGCTCGATCATATCAGAGAAGAGTTCAAAGCGGATCGTGTTTGGGTGACCCAATTTCACAACGGCGGTCATTTTTACCCTACCGGTAAATCAATTGCAAAGTTTAGCGTCATCTATGAGACTGTTTCACCAAATACTTCTTCAATTCAAAGCAATTTTCAAAATATTCCGGTAAATCTCTTTACTAAATCGATGAATCAGTTATTGAGCGCAGATACTATTGAGATACCTGATTACAAGGACGATGCTGTAGCGACATACGGTTTAAAGTACGTTGCAGAAGAATCTAATTGTAAATCTGGATATCTTTTCTCGATAAAAACCATCGATGATAAATTCATAGGTGTCCTAGGCTTAGATTATACTAAAAGAAAGACACGACTTGATGTTGAATCAATCAATCATCTTGCAGTGCATGCTTCATCTTTGGGTGGAGCCTTAATGAGTCACTAATGCTATGAGAATAGTTGAAAACTTTAAAGAATTTTTAGACTTGGCGAGAATCAATCAGGGTCCAGACGGATGGTCGATATATGGATCGAATCCTAAAAGGAAGAAAAAGGCTAAACTAAGTCGTCGTCATCTTCCGCATCGCCTAGGTCGTATTGGTCTTGAAACGAAAGACGAGGATTTATCGGAGAATAATCCCAGTTGAGTAGAACGTCGTCTAGCTCCTCATCCACATTAATCAACATCTGGTAATAAGAAGGTTTATCTGATCCTTTTTCAAGAATTAAATTTTCACGAATCTGATCAAGTTTTTTACGTATGGAATCATGGAGCTCCTTTTTTAGAGCAGATGATGCTCCAGCTATTTCTTTTTCATTCATGTTTTATTATATCTCAAAACGGTACTTAGGTTTCAGGATAAATAATACTATAAAATAACACTCAATTATGATAACTTCAATTAAAAGACTTTATGAGGCAGATGATATTCAACAGATGCCGATGAATGGTGCGGATCAGATGCAGCCTCAGATGCAGGACATGGCACCTCCTGCACCAGTTCAATCTCCAGCTCAACTTATGCCTGATTTTGGATTTGATGATGAGACTCCAGGAGAAATGGATCAGGAAGCAAAGGGATTGCCTCAACCTGATGTGATGAATTTAACTGTACAGGAATTATTGGATCGTTGTGATAAGATCAACCCTTTAATTTGCATGGGACTAAAACAATTCATCGATAGCAATCAGGAAGAACTTATTAACCAGACTACTGGAGAAGAAGATCATGAAGATAAAACTTCTAAAAAGGACGACATTACAATGGACGATACTGATCTTAATTTTTCAAAACAAATGGAACCGCAATCTCCCGCATTCTCACTAGACCAACCGTCTGACGAATTGAACTTTCCAGAAGAATAACATGAGACTTAAGAGATTAGTTGAAGGCTTTGGAGCGATCTCAATGGAGACAGATTCGGTCAATAGAATATTAGAGCCGGATACCAGCAGAGCAAGCGCCATGATGTTTTATTCGGGTGCGTCTGGGACCATTCCATCCCATTGGAATAATTCTCCGTTTCTAAGCGGAGGTAGGTTAACCAGCGCATTTGGATCTAACCCTAGGATGAAGAAAAAACTAAGAGTCTTATCTTATCAGGAGTTTATCGACACCTCTAAAGGATTTACAAATAAATAATAAAAAAGAAAGGCCGTAATGTCGTACATAAAAAGTTTTAAGAGCTTTCAAAATGCTGAAAAGAAAGCAAACAAAGAAGTGGAAGCTGGAGCAAACCCTCAAATGATTGAAGAGGATGACTCTGCTCTTCTTACGGATCCGGCTTTAATACAAATTAGAGACCAAAAGAGAAATCTTGAAAAACAATTAGAGCAGATAAAACAGCAGGAGGACACCAAGATTAAAGAGCTTACAGCAAAGGCAGCAGCGGCTACTCAGGCTGCAAAAAATGCGGCAGCTAATCAGACTCAGACTAAACCTGCCGCTCCTGCACCAACTAATACATAATGGAAAGAAAGATACAAACATATCACCAGTTTATTACAGAATCGACCAAGGAAGTCGTTTATCCAACTAACTTTAAGGGAATGGTTCAAGGAGCACTAGGCGGACTGTATACTTCAATCATGTCGATCGCTAGGGAACTGGCTAATGAAAAAGCGGCAAGGAACCCAAGTCGATACAACGGTTATGTACAGGAAGTAGATATTACTAGAGCAATGAACATGATCTTTCATAGCGATTGGAAAAAGAAAATGAAGGCTCAAGCACTAGACCAGGTGATGAAGAACTCGATGGAAAGAGCTGGAAAACAGGATGATGTTATTGCTCGAAAAAATCAAAGAGCTCTAGGTAGATCCATGGGAGACAAAGACTTTAACATAGACATTGATAAATCAAGCGTTAGATTTAGTGATGAGAGAGGAAACGGAACTGGTAAAAATCAATAATTAAATGACCGAACAACAATTACTTCAGGACATAAATGATGAGATAACTTTCTCAGGAGCATTACCGTATGGTCTTCCAGAAAAAGAGATAAAGAGAATAATCGATATTGATTCTAAGTATTTTTGGGATAACTGGAGACATGCGGTCGAAGGTCGGTATCTATTACTTCCTAGAGAACTTTTTACTAATCCGACATTTAAAAAACACAGACAGATCCAATTACCTGACTGTGTGCAGTTTGTGGTAGACTTTAAAGAAGCTAAGGGAGGATCTATTTTTGCAACAATTGATCGTGATTTTGCAGAACAGAAATTCATAGGATCTGAGATATTTTTGACTCCATTTATCGGAGAGAGTATCATGTATAGGACGGTGATGTTTTCCTTTCTAGACCTAACTAAAGCCATGATGCTGGACACGATTGCATACGATTATAATAAGAACAGCAAGCTTCTTGGAGTAATAGGTAGAACGCCTGCTACAAACGGAGTGATTAGAGTGTATAAAAAGCTAGATCAGGATAAGTTATTTGAGGATGAGATGTTTCAAAGATACGTCAGAGCTCATGCCAAAGTAAGACTAGCTCACATGCTTCAGACTTTTAACTATACTCTTCCTGGTGGAGTAACCGTAAATTATCAAAACATCGTTACGACAGCTGAGAAAGAGATGGAGGACGTAAAAACAATGATGAAGGGAGAAAATACACCGGATTGGATGTATTTAACTAGACAGTAAAATTACACATAATTATGGCAATTCTTAGAGACTTTTATACTAGAACAAACGAGGATCCAAAATACTTAGAAGATCGTTTGGAAATTAGTGATGAGATCGAATCAGCGGTTCAACAGGTAAAAATGACTCTTTTTACTAGAAAGGGAGAAGTGTTAGGAGAACCGGATTTTGGAATAGACTTAGACAGCTATCTATTTGAATACTCAATTGATCCAGGTGGATTAAGTAGGGATGCGACTGGTCAGATCAATAAGTATGTCGCAGAAGCACGAAAAAGACAGATCACAGTTTCTCCTTCACTATATCCGGATGAAAAGTCTAATCGTGATATCTTCGTGCTTCTTATAAACATACCTGAACTTAAGAACTCCTTTGCGATGTTCTATGATTAAGATTCAGAAATACTATTAATTACTCCTAAAATAGATCGAATGTTTCTCTGCTCATTTGAATAACTTTCGATAGCGATCCTAATGATTGATACTTGATGGTTTAGCTCCTTCATTTTTGAATAGAGATGAGTCAAGGTTGAGTCTTCTTTTGAATCTGCTAAAAAGGCAATCTTTCTTGACTCCTCATTAGAATAGAGTTTTTTACCATTCTCATCAGTTGCAGCATTGATCTCAGATTTTATCTCAGATTCTCTAGAAACGATTAGTTCAGAAGTTTCCTGAACCGCATCATTGACAGCAAGAGCTTTAGTTTGAAAATCTTCAATTAATTTAGGTAGATCTAGAAGCCTATCTACTAGCTGTGTGGTTTTTTCTTTCATAAGTATAATTTTTGACTATTATACTAAAATGATTTTACTTATTAAAGCTGACCTTCACCAGAAGTTTCTCCTCCCTCCTTCACCTCGCCACCTCCTTCTGCCGGAGCTGCAGCGGCGGCTGCTGGAGCGCCTCCTCCTGGAGCAGGTGGAGCACCGCCTGGAGCACCGCCTGGAGCGGCAGCGGCTGCTGCAGCCTCTTCATCTTTGATCTGTTGATCAAACCATGTCTTGTTGGCTTCGATCTCAACATCTGTCATTTTAAGCTCCTCTCTAATCAAGTATTCAGTAGCAAAGTATGGAGTTCCATCGTCTTTCATGATTCCTTTCTTAGCGGTGAATGCAGCGATTCGTTTAGCTTCAATATCATTCTTCTTCATCTCCTCAAAGACGTTATCGTTGTGATACTTAACTCCTATCGCGTTGTTAAACTTATAATCATCGGCAAGTTCCGGAAAATCTAAACACATTTGTAAGTACCAAGGTTTCACCATCATTTCTGAAAAGGCCGATCTTAATCGATTAATAAATTTCTGATACCTAACTTCTTCCCTAGTTATACCCTCAGCATTGAGAGTAAACGCACCCATTCCAGATTGACCTTCCCACCTAGAATAAGGAATCTTAGAATCCATTTTTAGTTTTTTATAGAAGTAATTTAAGAGCTCTGAGCCAGAAAGGTTTGGTCCAGGAGTCTGAAGAGTCTCGATCTTTACTTGCTGGTTTTGGTCGTTTACCGGCATGATATAATTCTTATAGAACATGATGTTTGGTTTACCATCAACGTTTAATTCTCCAGTGTCCCCATTAAAATAAATATCCTCTTTAAATAAGTTTAAGAACTCTCGAACGTCTTCCTGTCCTTTTTGAAAGCTTTTACTTCCAATGGGAACTGTTGTAGTAAGTCGGATTGGAGCATTCATTACGTGCCAAATAACTTTACTGTGTTCAACTATCCTTAATAGGTTAAAGGATCTAATCAATCGTTCAACAAAGCTAACGCGTTTGGTCCTAAAATGATTAGCATAAGAAATATAGATCACCTGAGAATCGTTAAGAACCCTGGTAGAACCAGTCTGCTGATCGTACTGTAACCACTGTAAAAAGATCTTGCCCTTAGCATCCTTTTGTAATTGAGGGGCTATGCTGGCGGGATCCAATTCCTTAAATCCAATTATCTCTTTAGGTTTTTCTAGATTATCATAGATGATCTCAAAGGAAAGGTGACCTTCTACCAAGAACTGGAAGGCATATTGCCATGCAGCGATACCTTCGGCGAATCCCCAAGAATTATAAACTCTTTCAAAGTTATCATTGTACTTTTTAAGTACTTTTTCTTGAAAGTTTAAACGCTCTTCTTTAGTATCACCACGATAAAAGATCTTGCCCGTTAGGTCCCTAGGATAGAGAAAACGTTGTTCCTCATCGTAGACTATCATGTCATCAACGATGGTCTCAAGAACAAACTCGATTTCTCCATTGGAGGCAACATCCCTTAGTCTTTCTCTCTTAACTACATAGTCCAATTGAAAAAAGGCAATTGCTTTGGTTCTTAGTTGAGAAGTAGTATCTGAGATGGCCATTGAGAACTTAAGAAGCTCGTCATTTGCGTTTAGTCTAGACGTTCTAGACTGTAGCTGGCTTTCGATAAAACCGATCGCTTGTGAGTTTCTAAGCAAAAGGTCTTCGTGTCGAGTACCAAACTTACTTAAGCTTGATAGCGTGCCGCTTACTTTTTTTCCTGATGTGTCTAAAAATCCTGCCATATTATGATAATGTATTTGTTAAAAAGTCTTCCCAGACCACTGCCAGATTTATTGGATCTGGAAACATGCCCTCTATAGTAAGCGCAGGATTGACTAGCATGCCGAAGTTATCCCAGTCTATTAATCGAGCCTCAAGTATTTGGTCCATGTTATATTTATTTATTGCGTAATTTAAGTTGTTTACCCCAAGTATAGTGCTCAAGGCCGAAGGAGTGATAAGATAGAACCTCTGATCGATTAATCTTCTCTCTTCAATAGAACGAAGAGCGCCGTCCTTATCGAACAAGTTATTTAGACCGTTGAGCTGAGAAAACTTCCAGTATGCTTCGAGGATCTTTGCGCTTGCCCTAGGCGGCATCGCCTTTAGGTTTAAGACAAGAGCAGTCTCTTTCCAATTATCGTGAAATAATAAAAGACCGACTGGGCTTAGATCCATGTAATTTTTACCGGAAATCTCTCTAACGATTTCTTCGGTTAGGCTTGGAACTTCTACCTGTGCCCTAAAGGAGTAAAACCTTCCTGGAATGACCTCATTTCTTCTTTGAACAATTCCTATTCTTCGAGCCGACTCGTTAAGTGATAGGGATCCATCGTTCTTTTGTATGTCTTTAAAGTCTTTCACCTAATATTCTACACCTTATTGAACAGAAAGTTTTCTGTAATTATTCCAAACCTCATATTATTCTTTTTGGCATAAACTTTTGCTGCCCTAAACTTAGCATCATTGATGATGTAAGCTTTAGCGTGTCTAGCATAATTAAGAGTCGCCTTCTCAGTCAATCTATTTGGAGCTTCGGGTGGAGTCAGATACTTTTGAGGCTTGACCTCAATGAGCCATTTTGTGATCTCTCCATCCGGCGACTTGGTTGCCATGTAACAGTCAACCCAATAAGTAGATTCTTTTTTTAGGATCGGATTCCAATAGGCGATTGGAACGGGTTCGGATGCATATTCGACTACTGCTTCAGTGTTATCACAGTAGGATAGAAACTTAAGTTCCCAGCTTGATCTGTAAATTATCTTTGAAACGTCTCCCGAATATTTTTCAGGATTCATTGGAGTAAAATAACCTTGTTTGACCTTTCCTTTTTGAGGTTTTAGAAAGTCATGTATGTCTCGTTCTTGTTTCATATTAATTATTTATTTAATAAAAAACCCGCCTCGGTTAGGTGGCGGGTCAAGCAAACTCTTAATATGTCAAAATTAAGATTATCCTAAGTATTTTTCGATTAGTCCATCAGCGTCGTCTGGACCAAGCTTTCCTTTTTCTACTAGTTTTACCAATAGTGCAGCGATCGCCAGTTTTTCTGGCATGTCGTCTTCTGACATTTCAACGTCTCCTTTTTCTGCTGCTTCTGCAAGATCAGAATAAGCGCCCTCAGCTGCCTCTTCGATGTCTTCCTCTGAACCGACTAGCTCAACTAGTTCATCGAACAAAGATTCATCGATCTCAAATGGAATTTCAGATTCTTCCATTTCATTTAGTTTATATTCTCTAAAAGACATTACTCTTTTCATGAAGTTTTAATTTTTTATTATTTATTTAAACATAGAGCAAATCTAATGGAGATTCAGAAAAGTATTGTAAAACTGTTGCATTGAAGGAGTCGAACGTGAGGGAGCTATCGTGCTTAAGCATGAACGAATATAGGTCATTCACATCCTTAATGAGTCTAACGTTCCGATAATCCGCATTGTACTTTTTTCGAAGATCTGCCATCATCTTATTCCATAAAAATACTCGATATCCCTTTTTAATCAAGTCGACCGATTGTGTCTTACCCGCAACATCACTATCAAATAGGATCAAAGTATTTGATTTACTTAATAGGTTTTCAAGTAACAGCTTGCTCTTGGAGATGCCAGTCGTTGCAATCGAGTTATTTAAAAACATCGCATCAATCTGGCCCTCAGTCACTAGAATGGGTTTTGAGAAATCGACATTTAGCACATTAAAATAGTTGTTGATCGAATCGATATCAGAAACGATATCGTCTTCAACGTTTCGAACAAGACCGTTCTTCTTTAGTTCAGAGTAGTTTTTAATCAGGTATTTTGGTCCAATTACATCTTCTCCGATTCGACGTATCGCGAATCCTAGGACCTTACCTGACTTGAGATCAATATTAAATAAATAGATCTTATCGTCTCGAGAGTCAAAGTATGCACACTCATTAAAAAGAGGAAGGTCTAGCAGGCTTCGATTTCGGATGAAGGAGCCGACTCTTGAGTCAGCATCAGCCTCACAGCACGGAGACAGCGAAAAACGGTCAACCATTGCATCTATTCTTAGCAGGTGGTCACCGACGTTCTTACTAATTAAAAATTCTATGAGCGAGCCTCTCTTCTTCCTAGTCGTCTGAGGAGTCCATTTTACTTCAGGAGACTTTATGTCAGGAACACCCAACGAATATTTAAGAGAAAACTTTGAAATAAACTTAGTGAGATCTACCTTTACTCCACAACCATCATTATAACACTTATAGAAGCTACGATCAGGATATAAGTTTCCTCTCTTTTTTCGAGAATCGGATTTGGAGTCTCCGCAATATGGACAAGCAAAATTAATTTTATCGCCAGACTCGTATACTTCTTGCTTAAATCGATCTTCGGGAAACCTCTTTTTTAAGAGATCTTTTATGAATTGGTGTATGTTGTATCCAGTCAATAGGTTAATCATTTTCTTCCTCTAATTCAAGAACAGGATTATTTTTCTCCTTTTTCTTAGTCATTCTCTTCAAGTACTTATCTAGTTCCGGCTTGGGCACAATCGTTGTGTTTAGACCATATCGTGTGATGACTCCCAAATATTCTTGAAAATCTTCTTCTGGAATTTCAGCATCGGGGTTACCGATCATCTTCCAAAATTTCTCTGGAACCTCAACGTATTCCAATGTCTCTTGATCAACGATGTATAAAGGATAAATCTCAGCATCAGTTAAAACCTTTTTGCTCTTTACTGTGACGACATCGACTGACCTTTTTAGATTGATATCGAGCGAACTCATCTTCATTGCAGTAAGAAGACGATTGACAGGTTCGACTATTAGCGAAAAGAATTGAGCATCGATATCCATCAGCAGAGCGATTTCATCCGGATATGTTCCAGGAGAATATGCAAAGACGTCGTGACCTCCATCATTTGTTTCAGGATTGCAATAATAAAACTTGATCTTGTCCTTTTCTCTAATCTTAGGGTATTTTTCAACAAGTCCCGTCTTGATCAGGATGTGATTATAGATGGCGGCTGCCCTAGGGAAGATGGAAATTCCTTTTTTAAGTTCCAATCTCTCTTCACTAGCAACGTATTTATTGTATATTCTGATATTAAAGTTAAATGCAAGATCGTCAGGATGCAGGGAAAGAGCTTCATTTTTAAGAGCAGTAAGTCGAGGCACGATATCTTTTTCAATATCAAGACGTTTACCTCGATCCATAATGAAAGACGTGAGATCGATTAGCTTTTCTCTAGCCCAGATTGGATATGATCCTTTTACTGGTTCAAGACCCTTGATTATTAGATACCTTTTTTGTTGAGGCTCAAGCTCATAGTTTGGATTGGGTTCGTATGCGACTCGAATGGCATAGTTCTTCTTTTTAAGCCAGATTCCAGTCTCAGAAAGGTTTTCTAATTTGAACTTAAGTCGATTCTTAGTATTAAACAGACGCCCATATTTTTCAAAACAAATATCAAAGTAATTAGAGAGTCGATATCGATCGATGTTGATACATATATTCAATGCTTCGTCTTTTGTAAAGCTAGCCCCTACTATTGAGTCAAGTGCAGAGTCAAACTGGACATAGATTGAATCAGTATCTGTGTAGATCGCAGCCTCGTCTTCTATCTTATTAATAGTATATCCATCGATTCCTAATTTTTGATGTAACTCAGTATCAAGATGCCATTTTTCTAAAAAATAGTGATTTACTGCTTTAATTGAAAACTTAATTAGATCCTGTCCCTGTAAAGTGATGGACTGCGCAATATCTGGATTGTAAAAATAGAACCACTTGTTTCCAAAGGCACCATAAATAGAGTTAATTAAGATCTTAATCGCATTCTGTTTAAGGTCTAATTTTTTAATTTGTTTTTCTTTGTTTTCCATGTAGTTTTATACTTTATTTTTAAAAACTGGTTTAATGGTGATAAGATACTATTTTTTCATGAGGATTTTATGGTCTGTTTGAATCTATCGAGAGATCATCCATACAAGATCGAGTGGATTTCAAAATAAATAATAAAAAGAAGATAGCTATGGAAGACCATAACTACAAAGAGGCGGAGGGAAAACTATTGGACCTAAGGAAGGTTCTTCCATTTATGGCAGAATTTCCTTTTCCTGATTATGAGATTACTGTTGTAGAAAAAGGCAGTAGTTTTGTTTCGTTAGGAATATCTCCGATCCTAATCAATGCATTCGGCGACACCGGAACATCAGCTATCGTTAATTTTGATTATCCTGAATCCGACTCAAACGTAACTATCTCAATCTATAAAGATGACATTGAGTGGATTGCCCAAGAATCTAATAAGATTAAAAAGATGGATAAACTTCGACTTCTATTGGACCTATCTCTGGAAAGTGATAACTTGATTGAAAAAATAAAGGCAATTCGAGTGGGTAAAAAATTCATTCGATTATTGGATTGTGAAAACTTTACTGAGTTTGATGTAGGCGACGTCATCTCTGATTTTATTTTGATCTATGAGACGGTCCTTCCTTCAAAGGTAAAATTGGCTTTGCAAAAACTAAGCGAATCTGCGTTAAAATCCACTGAATTTTCAGAAAAACAATTTAAAGTAGCGACAGCTTTTCTTAATTTTCAAATCCACTATATAAAGATCCTACTAGGGATCGTGATTGCAGCTAAAATATATTAACACATGGCAAAAAAAAGATTAAGTAAAGAGGAATTAGAGGATATTGAAACTTGGCAAAGAGAGCGAGAGGCACTAACGACTGCAAAAATGTTTACTAATAAAATAGAGATAAAATGCAGATCTAAAGCTCAAAAGGACGCGATGAATGCGATAGAAAACCACGATATCTCTATCGTGACCGGTCCTCCAGGAACAGGTAAGACTTATCTTTCTTGTGCTCGAGCTCTCAAGTACTTAAAGGAGGATCCTGGAACCTACAAAAAGATCATCTTAATAAAATCAGTTAACGTGCCCAAGGACGAGGAGATCGGATATTTAAAAGGAACGCTAGAAGAAAAAATGGAGATGTACATGTATCCATTCATCTCAAATTTTCACAAAGTAATAGGTAAACAGGCTACTGAGTCGTTAAAAGCGAATGGGGCGATTGAGATCTTGCCTATCAAATTTGCATTGGGCGTAACTCTAGACAATGCAATAATCCTGGTCGACGAAGCTCAACAGATCGCAAAGGACCATCTTCATACTCTCATAACTAGGATCGGAAATGATTCTAAAATGGTTTTCTTGGGAGATATTAAGCAAAAATCAGTAAACAAAGGACAAAAAAGCGCTCTTGAGATCCTGATGGAGTATTTTGTTGAGATCGAGGAGATAGGAATAGCTCAACTTTCAAACGAGGATATTGTACGTCACCCAATAATTAAAAAAATAGAAGAAGTTTTTGAAAAGATCGAAAATAACGAGAAGTTGAATAAATAAATAAAAATAAAAGCAAGAGTATTATGAAAAATCAAATAAAGACTTTTAATCAATTTATCAATGAGAGTCGCAGACATTCAGAAGTACAAGAGAGCCTTTTTGGACCTAGTGAAAAAGATCTAGAGCTTAGAAAAATGGATTTGATCAGAAAGATCGACGACGCGTTAGAAGAAGAAGGACTAACTGATGCAGATTTATATAATTCAGTTGAGTCAGTTATTAGACAGGCTGAACAACATGACTATGATGGAAAAATTAGCATTGAGCAAGGAAGAACTGGCAATATCGTCATGTTATTTAGACCTACTCCATCCAAGTTCTACAAGTCAAGCTTCTATAAAAACTTCGCAGAACCTTTGACTCAAGGTATGAGAAAGTTTCAACCTAAAATGTATTAATTAAAAATTTAATTTAATTAAAAATAAAAGCGACTCAGTTGGGTCGCTTTTTTGTTAAGTCTACTTTATTTTCAGAAACCTCAAACTTTTGTTCTCGATAGATTTCCTTCCTGACCTTTGAGTGTCGGATAGAATAACCATCTAGTTGGTCAACCAGATCCCAGACTAAAACCTTAGTCTTTTCAGCTAATTTACGCATGCCTCGACCTATCGCTTGACGCAGAGTCACCTCAGCTTTAATAGATTCTGCTAAAATTATATGATGCAGATTCTTAGAGTCGATTCCAGTAGCAAAAGTCCCAAACGAAGCGACTAGGATCACATCATCTTGAGATTCAAGTATATCTTTAAATCTGTCTCTTTCCTTTGAATCAACTTCGCCGTCGATGTAAAAAGTGTTAGGATTCCATTCCAATAGCTTAGATTGAATCATCTTACCGTAACCGTTCTTGACATCAGAAAAAAGGATCAGTGAGTTTTTACCGAATTTTTTAGCAAGATCACTAATAAAATCTAATCTCTCCTTGCTTTCAAAGATGATTCCTTTTTCTATCGCCAACATGTCTCGCCCAAAGTCCTTTGGATTGTTGTACATCTGCTTACCCGTCTCCTTTAAGTGCCAGTATTTTTGAATCATCGGCTCGCTCTCATCATACTTAAGATTAACTACTTTGATCTTGATGTTTGGCGAGTAACCGTGATCGATTAGATGTTTGGCAGAGAGCACCATCACTAGAGGACCAACATTTTCTTGAACCTTAAAAAAATCAGAAAACTGCTCATCAAGCTTTACTGTTCCTGAAAGACCCAATCGATATTCCCAATTGACACAAGAGAGGAGGATCTCTCGAATGGAATTACCCTTAGACTTGTGAACCTCATCAACCTGAACGATTGAAAACTTTCTAAAGACCTCGACTGGCAGATTTATTAGGCTTTGATATGTCGAAATGACTACCTCAGCCTCATCGAATCTCTCTTGGGTAAATTTATCTTTTCCTCCAATGGTACACACGCTCCATTCCCTTCCAGGTTGAGCGTACATCTCAAATTTTTCAGCAGTCTGACCGACCAGTGAAATGTTAGGCACTATGATTAGTGATTTCGAGTCCTTAGTGATCTTTCCTCCATCTCGTAAAAATGAATTATAGATAAAAAAGATGAGAGTCTTTCCAGCAGAGGTCGCTAGTTCTTGGGTACAGAACTTATATTTGATTGCTCTAAACGCACCCTCAATCTGATAATCTCGAGGAACTATTGGGAATCCTCTTTCATCGACTATTCCTTCAAGAAGATCTTCAACGTACTTTAAGTACTTGGACTTGTCTAACTTGTTATTGACGAATCCTTCAGATCCTTCGATCTCGCAGTCGTATCCATACTTATCGGCAAAGTTATAAACTTCCTTCCATAGACCTATCGCAATGTGACCGTCCTTGGTGATAAAGGAGTCAAGGCCGTCCCAGATACCTCGATCAACTAATACATTGAATGCTGCTTTTTTAGATTTTCTTTTAAAGAACTTAAATAGGCTTGTTCGCTCACTGTTTAGAGTTGAATCGACAAGCTTAATAAATTTTTTATCTGGAGTTACTTTAAAACTTAACACAGATGCGCGTTATTTTATAGACCAAGAGTCTTTTCGATATCTAGCCTAGTCTTTATACCAAAGATGATATTATCGATGGTCTTGATTGATTCATTAAAAAATGAAATTTGATTTTCAAATATTTCTAGCGATTCTTTTGTCAATGATGTTCGACCTTCAATCACCACTGATTTTTCATTGGCTTGATATCGTATCTGTAGGTTTCTAGAGATGTTCTCCATTTCAAGAGAGCGCTCGTCTCGATATTTCTTACGAAGAACCGTTATGTGTTCGAGCAGAGTATGATTATCTTCCAATAGCCTCTGTCGAAGGGAAAGCATGTTTACTTGAGCCTCCTTTAGAGTCTTTAGGTTAGAAAGCTTTTCGATATTCTCATAAATCTCTTTGGATACTTCAGATCTACGATCTTGAAATTTTTTAGAAATCTTTGATTTTGTCTCCTCGTTCATGTTGATGGAAAATTTATCTTTTATACTAAATTGAGAACAAAAGTTTAACCTTCAAAATCAATGAACTTGTAATAAGTTGAACCTATTTTAAAGTGTTCATCGTTTTCCATGTCGTCCTTGCTTATGGAGGATACTACCTCATTACCTGCAGGAGAGGTCGACCCATCCTCATAATAGTAGTCAATGTATTCTTCACCCTTTTTACCAAGAATTAGGTTCTTAACTTTATATTTCTCAAAAATTTGTGGTATCTTATTCTTAAAGCGAACGTCATCATCTAGTATCATGAAGACTGAAGGATAATCTAATAACTTACCGTCGTGGCTAATCGCAGCGGTTTGTTTTATGAAATCGTCCTCCATAAGATCTGAGTCTAGAGCAGAGTTATAACTTTCGCTGTTTTTAAAGGTGATTATTACGAATGGTATCTTGGTTTGGATAGCATCCCTAATTTGAGTCCAAGTATGACTGGTTTCATCGGAGTTTTTTGCTATGTCCCTTTGATAATCTTCATAAAGTTTAATGTATCTAGTCATGCTTTAGGATAAAACTTTTTATTATTTATCAATAAAATATACTATGAAAGATATAACTCGACTAGTAGTCTTTGATTTTGATGAGACTATGTTTAGAATGCCAGGATATACTGATAGGTTTTCAGTAGAAAGATTACACCCTGAGCTTAATTTTCCAACCCCTTATTCGTTTTACGATCACCCCACCTCAATGGATCCAGAGATTCATAACATTCAGCTGATCGGAACTGTGTATGAAGATTGGAAAAAGGCTTCACAGGATCCAAATACACGAACGATCTTGATAACTCACAGAACTGAAGAGCTTAGACCCTGTGCAGAAAAGCTATTGGACAAGCATGGAATAACCTTTGATACAAGTTATTTCCTAGGTCGGCTTTGTGAAAAGATTTCTATTCTTGAAAAAGAACTTATTCGTTTACCTAACGTAAAAGATATAGTAGTATATGAAGATTCGCTAGAACAGCTAAGGAAATATCAGGAGTTCTTTTATGAATATACTCGTAAGATACACCGATCCTTTACTAGCCTAAGCGATCTAATCACCCTAGACATGCAATTTGTCGATAAGTCTAAAGTAATAGCACTTTACGATTTTAGTGCAGGTCATCCAAGAAGAATTGAATTGATATGATAATTATGATCGAGGGCCACCGACATAGTGGCAAAACATTCCTAATCGATAGGTTCTTTGAACAGAACACTAATCCAAATGTTCACTATTATAAGTTTCAATTTGCTAAGCATATCGATGATCTTGGAATGCGAGATCAGGAATCTGGCCCAGGAGTACACTATTTTAGCATTGCAAATGTGCTTACCATTCTTGAGCTAAATGAGACTTTGCTGAAGGATCACATCTTAATCTTTGATAGATGCATATTTTCAGCATACGTCTGGTCGATATACCGAGAAAGAATGAATCAATTTAGATTGCTTAGCGAGTTTCAAAAGATCTTGATCAGCAATCTTTATCAAAATAGTAAAATCCTATATGTTGAACGCGATGAGGATATTGAAATTACTAAAAGGGACAAGGACTATTTTGGTAACTTTGAAAATGTAAATCGTGAAAAGGAACTTTTTGAGAGAATATTCTCAGAATTTAGATATGAGATCTCAGATTCAAGCAGAAATAACGATTTTGTAAGGGTGATAAATCACTTTAACAATGAAAGCAGTAATGAATTCAATCAAATACTAAGCAGTCTAATAAATAACGGGAAATAATCTTAATAAATAATAAAAAATATTTTAGGATGGCTACCAAATATACACTAGGCTATTTACAATACATTAAGGAAGCAGAAGAGGCTGAGGCGAATTCTCCGTTAAAGGGATATCCTTCAGATCAGTTAATCACTAGGATCGGAGAACTAATGGAAGTTCTTTCAGATCAAGTAAGATTTGGAGTTCCTTCTGATAACTTAGGTCGAGCAACAACATACAGAGATGCAAACGGAGCCATTCAAAGAATTAAGGATATTGTGCACTATTATAATAGTAAAAACGAGCAGGTTAGGTTCTATTGCTGGTCCCTAAGTTATGGCGGAACTTGGAAAGCGGCTAAAAACTTAAGACAAAAGATAGAGGATGCCGGAGGATTCGGAGAAGAGATGAATAACGTTAATTTGAAAAAAGTTGTCGAATATTTCACGGCTAACCCAGAGGATTCAGATAACTTGAGAAGCATCTCGATTAGTATCGATTCAATAAGCATTAGAAAAGCGATGTCTGCTCCAAAACCAGAAGAAAAGCCTGCTGAGTCCACTAGGGAAGCGTCAGCTGAAGAAAAACCAGGATCATCGCAAGTTGAAGTATAAATCTAAAGGCTAATTACATGGCAGGAATAAACAATTTAAAGGAGATCTATGAAAAAAGGGGAGAAGACTTTTTAAATGGATTGCTTAACGGTTACGTTATAATCAACGAAAAAATGGACGGTGCGTTCTTTGGTCTAAAAAAGACGACGGACGATCAGTTTAAGTACTTTAAAAAATCAGGTGAAATAACTTACGTTGATCAGGTCCTAATGAAATACTACAACCCTGCAATAAATCACTTTCAAAGATTAGCCATTGAAAAGAGACAGAGGATCCCAGCGAACTTCTTTTTTGGATTTGAATATTTTACAAAGAGCGACACTCAATCCAGTAGGAGGGCAGAATTACCTAAAAATAACCTGATGCTTTCTTACATTCATAGATTAGGAGAGGACGGCAAGATCGAGGAAACCCTCCAATCTAAGGAGCAATTATCCAGATGGGCAAATTACTTGGAAGTTGAGTCGCCGCCGATCATTTTTGAGGGCAAGCTTGATGATGAACAGAAAAGCAAGATACTTGAGTTCATATACACAGAAAAAAAAGAGCTTGATGAAAAGTTTAAGACCACTAGCTTTACTAAATACATAATCTCAACCTTGTGTCCGGAAGAAAAGAATGAGTTTTCGGATAGGGAGCTCGAAACAATCGTTTTTAGATTTTATCGAGATGATTCTGAGAATGAAGCCTTTTTAGCTAAGCTGGTCGATCCTATTTTTCAAAACAGATCACAGGAAGATAAACCCAAATCTACTAACACTCAAGATTATATTTGGCTGATCGTCATTGACTTGATGAATCACTTTGAAATGTACGACATTGACGATATACGTAAAATGGTGCCGCAGTCCGACTCGTACGAGGAAAAGTACATTAGCCTAATCAATAGGATGTTTAAGGACTTTCTTCAGGAATATTCAGAAAAGTACGATGGTCTTGAACTAGAGATACCGGAATATTTAAAAAGACCTGAATTTGAGCTTGATGTGAATTTAGTGGGCGATCCTGAGGTAGTAAATCTGATCTCAAAAAACGCGACGAACTTGGAGATCTATAAGGTTATTCTTAATTTCTTTAGAAAGGTTAGGAAAAAATCTAGCGCGGGTTTCTTTACTCCGGACATGATCTCACAGCTTAACCTGATCGTGCAAAAGATCAAGAACATCATCATGGGAGATGCGGTATACGAAGGGCTCTTTCCAAGTTTTGGAGAGTTTATCGGAGCGCCCAATGATTATATGGCAATGAGCGAGGTAGAGCATGCCAAGAATATCGGTGAAAAGAACGAACCTCAAAAGGTGAACATTTTAATCGGTCGATTTCAGCCGATCACCATGGGTCACATTAAAGCCGCAAAGGCATTAAAAGAAAAGAACGGAAACAAGACAGTTTTTATTTCTGTCAAGGGAGAGATCCCAAGTAAAAAATCTCCATTTTCACTAGAAACGACTCAATTGCTCCTAAATAAGACTCAACAGGAATATCCTGAACTTATTGCTAGCACAATAATCGTCCCTAACGGGCAGATTACTGAAATAATAAAGGAACTACGACCTGAGTATGAACCGATCCTGTGGGGAACGACTGATCGTAGAATAAAGGATTATGCTATCCAGTTTGATTATATCAAGAAGAGGGACATTCCAATAAGAATATCGAAAGAATTTAAACTAGTTGAGATTCCCAGCTTTGTGAAATCTGAGGAGATGATTGAGCTAATTCGATCCTCTAACTTTGAAGAATTTAAAAAGCTTACCCCTTCATCAGTTTCATCTGAATTTTTTAATCTGCAAAGGGAAGTAGGTCGATCAATCGACTTAAATGAGGCAAATAGCGACATTAGATTGCTTGAACCTGATACAAAGGACGATACTGAAGAGGAGATAGTCTAAAACTTTAGACCTACTCTTTAATATAAGATACAAAACTTTTCTAACCTATGAGATTTAACGATCTAGACGAATCTGATAAACTTTACATATGCGAGACTTATTATAACAAAGAACTTTCCTGGGATAAACGATTGGACACGCTATCCGAAAGGTTTGACTGTTCTAGAAGAACCATTGGAACATGGGTCGCTCGACTTAACTTAACTGAAAACTCACAGGAAGACTCGCCTCAACTAAAGATAGCTCAAGCCAAGGAGCACAATAAAAAGACAAAACGTTTTATTATAACTTGGGCGCAAAACAACACGCCAGTCCATCCAGATTTTATGAATAACGTGAAGGCATACGCCGACTTTATCAATGCAGATATTCACGTAATTGCAGGTAGGTATAAGAACCCGACCAGCGTTTGGACAAACAACCAAGAATACGAAGAAAGGTGGGCGGATGAGGTCTTGGAATATCTAGACGCGAATCGTCACGACATTCACAAATACGTATCGATCATGTCAGACGTAAAGATCCAGCCTACTGCGGTCAATCCAATGACCGGCATGGAAGGATTGAGCGGAATAAACTCATGCATATTTGGCTCGCCTAAAGTGCAAATGGAGATGATTCCGGTGCTTGAAACCAATTCTCCAAAGATGATGGTAACGACCGGTGCGTGCACAATCAAAAACTATACTGATTCAAAATCGGGTAAAAAGGGAGAATTTCATCACACCCTAGGTTTTGTGATCGTCGAGATCAAAAACAATGAGATCTTTTTTATGAGACAGGTGACTGCGACCGATCAGGGCAGTTTCACTGATCTTTTTTATCGAGTTGAAAACGAGGAGGTCACACGAATCAATAGGATTTCAGCTATAGTCTTTGGTGACTTGCACATAGGTAGCCATGATAAAAAGGTGGTCAATAAGACCTTGGAGCTGATGGATGAGTTGCATCCTGATCACGTGATCCTTCACGACGTCTTTGATGGAAAATCAATCAGTCACCATGAAGAAAAAGACCCGTTTCTACAGTATCAAAAGGAACTAGAGGGCACAAATTCACTAAGACGTGAGATAGATGAGATGCTCTCATGCCTAGCAGATTTTGAAGAATATAATACTGTGATCGTAAGGAGCAATCACGATGATTTTGTGGATCGTTGGTTAAAGAATACTGATTGGCGAAAGACTGTCACTCCCAAAAACTCACTAGAGTACATGCACTACTCAGCGGCGATACTAAGCGGTGAGGCACCGAACGGTGTCATTCCATGGGTGATAAATAAACAATATCCTCACTTTATAACTTTAGGCAGAAGCGACAGTTACATAGTTAATGGATGGGAATTGGGTCAACATGGAGACATTGGTTCAAATGGTAGTCGAGGATCGCTACAACAGTTTAGAAAGCTAAACAATAAGATCGTAGTCGGCCACTATCATTCACCAGGAAGAAAGGATGGAGCTCTGGCAGTCGGAACCTCAACTCACCTAAGAGTAGGCTACAACATAGGAGCTAGCGCATGGTTACAGTCTCACGTAATCATTCATGAGGACTCAAAAGCTCAACACATTAGCTTTATAAAGGGAGAATACACGACCTTAAAATAATCAAGTAATGTGGACAATAAACACAAAGATTGGAAAAACCTAGAAAACTACCGTAAGGGTAAGGAGAAACTAGAAAACGCAGTATTGCAACATCCAGAAGAAGGAAAGACCGGTAATTCTGTCTATGATTTTATGAAAGGTGAGGTTCGTCGAAACATGTGGACCATTCCCTATGAGCAACTTAAAAAAAGAGATAAATAATTAAAATCTCGAACATCATATGAGTTTTGAAGCATACTTACGAAATTGGCTGAACCTACAGCAATCAGTAGTCAATGAGGCAGCTGATACCAAGGATGATAAAAAAGGCTCAGAGTTCGATGAGTTAACGAATATCATTAATTCGGGAATAGGTGGAGAAACGACCGACAAGATCGCAAGAACAACTTCATTTGAATCCATTGAACAGGTTTTACAAAAACTGGACGTTCTTCTTCTAGAAAAGGTAAAATCTAACCCAGAACTACAGAAGATTCTGCTCGCAATGGTCTCTCCAGGAAAAGTTGAATGGTTGGGTGAATACTTGACCCGATCAAGAAAGAGCCTAAGTGCTCTTAATTCAGACAAGAAGAAGATCGACCCAAATCAAAACTTTGACAGCTATAAAAGATTTTTAATACGTGAAGCTGACGTTAAGAGTAGGATCTATAAGATGCACCTTATCTTTAGCTATGCAGCAAACGAGTCTCCGGACTTGGACAAGGACACCAGCATTCTTCTTGCTCTAAAAAGCTTAGACTCCTCCCTTATCACTTCAAGTGAGGAAGGAGCACCAACCATAAAGATCGGAAAGATTGGAATGGTCGATAATAAGGTTGAATCAAATGAGTTTGAAACGATAGATTCAAATGGAGAGAGCAAGATAGTAAAAAAGGAGGAGCTTAAGGATATACTAGAAAAGAATCCGGATATTGCTGAAAAGGCACGTACAATCGCTAGCGAATCTTATAAAAAGAAGGTTGCTAAGCTTTTACAAAGAACCGAAGATGCAATTAAGAAAGAGGTAGCTAACTCGCTAAACGATATTAAAAACGTGATCGCAGACATTCCCAATACTGAGACGGGTAGAGAAAAATTGGAAGTAGACTGGAAGCCTCTCATAGATGCTCTAGGATATTCTAAATTTTTCGCAGAACCAATCAAGAATAAAGAGAAGGAGACGGTTAAGACCGAGAGACCAAGTCTAAGAAAAAAGAATAGGATTAAGGAAAAGCTGATGAGCGCACTAAGCTTAGCTCTTCTTCCTCCAATGACAAACGGCGAGATCGCTGAGCCCGGAGGAGACTACTATAAGCTATTTAAAAGTTTAGAATCTCAAAATGCTGCCTGGCTAGAAGCGGCCATTCGAGAAGTACTAGTGGATTCGGTCAGGATCTCACAGTTTAACACTTCTGCCAGAACCGCAGAGAGCGCTCTTGAGGAAAACCAGCTAGCATACCTACAGATCAGTAGTTCATGGATAATTAAATACATTGAGAGCGAAGTGGATGGTGAGCTATCGAAGCGAGACACTGATAACGCTATCGCTAAGATAAAATCCATCACCCAAGAAAAGGAGAAAGAGATTAAAAACTATTACTTGTCCAAGGACTTTAACATGAAGAACTTTAAAGGTATTCAGTTAAAACCAGACCTTCGTCTGCCTCTTTATCAAAGAATAAGATTAGCAGTTAGCGAAGCAGATAGGATCGCTGAGAGCCCACTAAAGAATCTTCTTAAAGGACTGGGCCAGATAGTAGTAGGACTCTTTTCCACCATTCCAGATAGAGGAGATGCGGCTGTCGCTAGAAAAAATGCCGATCAGAACAGAGCAATCTTTAACGGGATATTTAGCATAATCAAGGGAGGAGTATACGCAGTAAGCAAGCAGGGAGGTCGAGATCTTGAAAAAGGCGTAAGCAGTGTCACCAATAAATTAAGACTTGATGCACTTGGTCTCACGCCTTACGAAAAAGGAGAGGGTCCAAAATTCTATAAATCGGCTGAGAAAAAGACAAATGAAGATGCGGTTTCCCCAGGAGCAGCATTTCAGACCCCAGGAACTCTGCCTGCAGACAACATGGATACGCTATCTCTAGCTGGACCAGGCAAAAAGAGTAAAAAGAAAAAGCTAGTAAAAAAGGTAACTAGCTTTAACGATTTTTTGAAAAGTAGAGACTAATCGTAATCTCTGTTATCTTAATAAATAATAAAAAGAAAAGATATGGGAAGACCGCTAAATCTAGACGGCGATGAAGAGGCTGACAGAGTATTGAATCTTAGTGGAGCTCAAAATGATGGAGTGACGAATAAGATAATTTCCCAAAGCAATATTAATTCTTCCGAAAAACAAATAACTGGAGGAATTGATGGGATTGGAGGAAACGTGTTACTTGCAGTAGGAGCAGAATCTATATTTAATCCATTTACGGTCTTTAGATATTCTGAATTTGGATTGGGCACTAATTCAAAAAATGAAGGTATATATGAAGTAAATAGACATAAAAACACATATGTCGACGGAAAAATACTAGATTATGCTAATGCAACTGCCCAGGATCAATATAGAGCAATTATACAGAATCCTAGTGCAGTTAACATTATAGATTGGGCAAACAATCAAGCTCTTAAGGGATCATCTCATAAAGGTCCAATTTATCCATATCCATATCAAATAAACGATTTTTTGTGGTGTAAGTGGTATGGAAAAATACCAAATAATAGGTTATTAACTCTTCGAAGATATCCAATACCGATAGAAGATAATTTGGCAGTCGACGGATCAAAACTTCCACTTGTTCCCATTGCCCAAGCAGTTTCATGGTGGGGAACAGATACTGGAAACAATTTATCTGAAATATTGGGCATGACGTATGGGTTTAAGTGGACTGAGGATACAGCAAAAGTAGATGATGTGCAGGGAAACGAAATAACGATTGAGCAATTATTAGACACTGCTGGAATTCCTAAAGAAAATGAGACTCTTCGACAAGCGCTAATCACAGTATTTAGAAACCAGGCAGATTCCAATCCATTTGCACTGTCTGGATATGATGCAACTCTACAACAGTTTACAAAAGACAGTTGGGAGCGAGGAGCTTACTGGAATAGGGTACTTGGACCAGTAAACGTGATCGATAGAACTCAGAGAAGAGAAAGAGGGTATGATTTTACTCACACAATAAAACTAGATTTTGAATATACTCTAAGATCATATGGCAAAATAAATCCAAAGGTAGCTATGCTAGATTTAATTAGTAACTTTATGTCACTTACATATAATAGAGCTACTTTTTGGGGAGGAGGATATAGATATTTTCAACAAACTGGTGCGTTGCTTCCCGCATTCAATACAGATGCGATGGAAAAAGGAGATTATATCACAGCAATGAAAGACGTTGCCTCACTGGTAGGAAATGAGGTATTAGCAAAAGCGGATGGGCTAAAAAAATTCGTAGAACAACTTGGTCCTAAGCTTACTGGAAAGAGTGCAGAGGAAATGGCAAAAATACTTGCGACCGAACTTGCTGGAACAAATATTGCAAACGATGTTGCAGCATCGCGTATGGGAAAATTGCATCAAAACCCATTAGTTTTCAGAGCATTATTAGATGGACGAGCAGTCGGAGAATGGCACCTGATGGTAGGAAATCCAATGGATCCTATTGCGGTAATGGGTAATTTATGCTTAGACTCAACTACTATTTCTCTATCTGATGAATTGGGAGCCGATGATTTTCCAACTTCCATAAAATTTACAGTTAATTTAAAGCCAGGTCGACCTAGAGCAAAACAGGATATTGAATCTATGTTTAATCATGGAGGAGGAGACTTAGGATTCACAGCACTAAGTCCACCAGCAAGTACAATGGATTCAAATGGAGAATATAACTCAACTCGAATAGCAAAAGCATATGGGGCCAGTTCATTGACTGCTGGAAATGAGCAACTTAAAATGGATTTGGAAAAATCTTCAAGCAGCATAACAGAAAATTCAACAGTAAAGGATAAGGATGGAAAAATCGATCCTAATGCAGCAACATATGCAGCAAGCTATTTTAAAGTAAATGTAGCAAACAGATATGGGGTCGGATTCGGTAATTCTCCTATACTTGTGGATTATTTCGTTGACTTAAAAACAAAAGATTAATTATGTTAACTAGTAAATTACTTGGAGCAAAAAAATTATTCTCCACTATTACTGGAGAATCAATAGTTGACTTAATTAGTGCAACTTTTAAATATGCAAGTTCTCCTATATCTTCAGGAACAATATTTGTAAATGAGTTTGAGGTAATGCGACCAGATTTGATCGCAGAAAGAGTATACTCTAATTCAGATAGTTGGGATATCGTATTAAAATATAATGGAATATCTAATCCATTTTCCATAAATTTCGGAGAAGTGATATTGGCTCCAGCTTTTACTTCAATCTCAACTTTAATTCGCCCCCCAAGAGAAGTTGTAGAGAAAGGCACTGAGCCTGCCAAAAAGAATGAAAGCAAAATAATTGTTCCAAAAACACAAAAAGATAAGAAAAGACTTGAATCGATTAGAACAAGCGTACCTGAAATAGTTCCGCCAAACGTTAATCTAACAGGTGCAAAAAATGTTCAAGTAGTGAATGGAGAAGTCATTTTTGGGGCAAACATGACCCAAGCTAGCTCAACTAATCTGAACCAATCAGCAGTTAGGAATAGAGTAAAAGATCAATTAAAAAATAATGATAATTTGAATGGCATTTAGTCAGATAATAAAAACTTTACAGCAACCTTCGATAAAGTTAACAACTTTATCTGATTATGATACGTCTAGTGATAGTCAAGAAAAAGGAATAATTCGTCAAGGTAAATCATCTCCAGATTCTAGTCAATCTGCTGGTGCTTTGATACCGACGATTAAAATTGCTGGGAAAACAATAACTGTTATTGAAAGCATGACGATTGATGAAACTGGATTTATTCCAACTTTTACTCTTATTTTTAAAGATAATGCTGGAGAATTTGCAGGAAATAATTTTCCAAAAAGAAATTTAATTGCTAGTGTCTATATTGCAGTAAGTAATGAAAAATTAAAACCTGTTCGATCTGATTATTTAATAACTAGTGTTAAATCAATACCAATATCAATAGATTCAGCAGGCTTAGTATTAGGAAACGGAACAACTTATATAATTAAAGGTATCTTATTTGTTCCTAGAATATATAATAACGTTTCAAAGAGCTATCCTAATTTAAACTCAATAGATGCTCTAAAAAAAGTATGCTCTGAGTTGGGTTTAGGTTATGCACAAAATGAGTTTACAACGAATGATTTTATGACTTGGATAAACATTAATACTAGCCCTATGAATTTTATGAAGGAGATAACAAATTATGCATATCAGGATGAGTTATCTTTTTTTAATGGGTTTATAAATAAGGAAATGATTTTTAATTTCATAAATGTTAATGAGCAATTAAAACAATTAGAAGCAGATCAAATGTTTCTGGCCGAATCTGATCCTATTTATTCAAATTTGACGCAAAGACAAAAAGATCTTCCAATAAAGGGAGCAATTAGCGAAACTACAAACATTAACTATTTAACAAATAGAGCAGCGAGCTCAGGTAAACCTAATTATATAATTGAAGCAAACTTGATTTCAGATCAGGGTGCAATATTAAAATCAGATGGATATTTAAAGAAAATATATTATTATGATCATTTTGAACCAGTAGAAATAAAAGAAGGTAAGCTAAATAAATTTAAAGATTTTTATACTGCTCCACTTAACACTGAAGGTTCAGAAGAATCTAATATGCTTACACCAGATGATGAAGGTCTTGCTGAGATTGGAAATAAGAAATGGATGAATATCAATTATGGAAATACTCACCAGCACTGGAATGCAGCGAGAGTTTTTAACACACATAATTTAAAAGAGCTTGAAAAAATAAAACTTAGAGCTGTGACAAAGGGAATAAATTTTCAAGTGATTAGAGGAGCATCGATACCTGTTTTTTTAACTCTTAGACTGGCTGACGCTATACGGAAAGAAGCAGATCTTACGGAGGTTCGACAAGTTCAAGAAAAAGAAAAATTATCGGATGAGACGTTGGACACGCAATTATCTGGGAGATATTATGTATCCGGCGTAAAATATCATTATGACCCGACCACAATTAATCCATTTTCAACTGAATTTTTCTTAGCTAGAAGAGAATGGCTACCCTCAAAAATAATTTTTACTGCAAATGCATAACTTTTACGGAGTACGAAATAAAGTAGATAACTTTAAAAAGGGTTTTCTTTTAGATCCATATGATCAACCTACTTATCTAACGTTTGCATTAGATTTTAGGTTTGAGAGCACAAATGTTGCTACTAGTGATTTCCTATGGTCCAGTCCACTTTTTGAAAAAGGAGGAGAGAATAACCCAAATAGTGCTCAAACTTATCTTGGATCAATCGGTTATAAAGACAAAGAAAATAACTTAGCGAAACTCAAATCCATTCTTGAATATTTAACTTTTAATGCGCCTTGGTATTTTCAGTCGATATCGGGGCTAGATAAATTGTGGTCTGGTGCAACAAATATTAAAGATGCGTATAAGGGAAAGGAAGCTACGCTTACTATTGAGACAATGGAAGCCATTGATTTGAGAATAACTGAGATCGCTAACCTATATCGATCTTCAATTTACGATAAGGTCTACATGAGAGAGCTGGTACCGGATAACTTAAGGTGGTTTGCAATGGATGTGTATATTGCAGAAGCTAGAAATATAAGATATAATCCAGCTGGTTCATTTAGTAATATGACAAGTGCTCTAGGAATAGACACTAGTGGTTTAAATAGGACACTTACTGATGCTACGGCAGGCCTAGGTTCACTATTAGGTAACCAACAATTAGATCAAAGTAATCCAATGAAACAGTTTGGATTCTTAAAGTTTAAGTGTAGGCAGTGTGAATTTGATTTTTCTGAAAGCTTCATTGGCGGACAGTCTCTGAAAATTGATAGCCATGATTTAAAATCTCCCAATACCAGTAGCTTTAAGATAAAGGTTGGTTACTTTGAAGAGGAAAGCGAATATCACGATTCAACTAAGATCGCAGATGACTTTACAACTAACTCCATGAAAAATCCGTGGAGCTTACGAAACACTGCCGCTAATCTTCAGACTAGAGTGAGAGGAGCAAGCGACCTTCCTTTTGTGGGCGGATTCGTTGATAGTGCAACAAACGCAGTGGATGAAAGACTTAAATCTATTGGTGGACTTATTAATCCAGCATTAGGTGCGGCATTTAATCGACCTCGACCAAAACCGATCGGTGATCTATATGGAGGAAATACTGCAGGAGAATTTCCAAGAAATGATGGTACAAAAGAAAATCCTAAGGATTTAGGAAACATATATTAATAAAACTCAAGGCTAATTAAAAGTAAAATAATGCATGTTAGATAGAAATCACGACATATCAAATAGAGACATTAATGACCTTCTAGATAAACAGTTTTTAGGAGTAATTGAGTTAATAGATGATCCCAGAAAAGAGGGAAGAGCTAGGGTTAGAGTATATAGCATCCATGATGATCTGCCCGCTGAGGATGTACCATGGGCATATCCTAAAAACAAGAGTCTGTTCTTTGGACAAGGGGGCAAGGCAGGTTCGATCTCTATACCTAAAGTAGGAAGTATTGTTGCCGTTAAGTTCGATAATGGTAATCCATACTCACCGGAATACTTTGCGATCCATGAATTGGCACAAGATATCAAGGACGAGTTGAATACTGAGTATGATGGAAGTCATATCATTCTATTCGATGGAGACCAGGAGCTAAAACTGTGGTTTACCATAGGTAAGGGACTAACGATCTCAGTAAAGGGAGCAAGCATTAACTTAGCACCGGATAACCTAATAACGATTAAGACTGATAATAAGGTAGTAGTGGATTCACCCAATATAGAATTAGGGTCACCAGATATTCCAAGCATATCGGAATATTTATTGAAGGGAGAGACTTTTCTTAATATGTTTAATACTCATGTTCACCCATCATCTGGTACTCCACCATTGACACCGATACTTCCAGATAGCGGAGTAATAAGCGGAACCACAAAAACTAAATAAAGATGGCACTAGAAGATCAAGCAAAAGCAATAACTAAATTAGGATCGTTAGGAACAGATATTCCTGGATTAAACGCAGATAGCGTGATTGAAAACCTGATTAAAAAGGACGAGAATCTCGGTAAGTACCTAACGATGATTGATAATGCAAAAGCAGAAAAGGTATATCGTGGAATGTCTGAAGAAGAAGCGGATCGGTCAACCGAAGAAGCCAAGAAAAAAGTACTCGAAGAGATAAAAAAGAATCTTAAACCTGCAGTCGAAGAGGATATTATCAAAATGAAACAGGAATATAAGACGGCCAGTGAAGCACTTGACTCTATTCCTACTGAGACTCAGGCAGCAGTTACGACGGCTGCTATACCTCCAGCAGTATCGGTTCCACCTTCTGCACCAAATCCAGCATACACGCTAGCAATGGCACTACAGACAAAAAAGAATCTACTTAAGACCTTAAACATAGTCTTGTCATCTCTAACCACTGTGATAACACTGGCTAATAAATTAAAGTTCGAATTGCCGCCGGTCGTGTTAACCCTAGTTAGCACGCTGACGATTGTGACTACTGGGCTCTCACTTATTCCGGGTTAATCCCATTATCGAGCTTAAACTTTTCCCAATCAGATTTATTCATTAGGTTAGGAAAACGCTCTCCGAAATTACAAGATTCCTTGACGTATAACTTTCCCGGAACATCGCATCCACAATAGGCACAGTAGCCTAACTCCACACAGTCATCCTTACAAATCATTGCTCGATATGCTACTTGCTCTTTTTCATGTTCAGAGAGAAGATGAATCTTGTCGCCAAGCATCTTAAGGTTTCCCTCTATGTAGTGTTTGATGTTTTTTAAGGTAATTTTCATTTTTTCTTTAATTCTTTTTCCTTTTTACTTAATTGACGGGCCTCATAGCCTCCTCTAGAGTTATCTATTTCAACAAGATCGTTTACCAATTGATAATATTCTTTAAATTCACCTGGTGATTCTAGATAATATTCTGAGTTGTCATTAGAAACGTCAATCGTAAATTCAAGAAAACTTGCACTGAGCATGTGAGCCGCAATCAGCAAAGAAGTACTGGCGGAGAAGTTATTCTTAAAACCGGTTGAATATCTGTTATCAAATTCCATGGAGATTCCCTGAAGATATTTTATGTAGTCAAGCTTGACTTCTCCATGGGAATGGTGAATGACTAGGTCGGGACGGGCAGTTTCGATTGCTCGGTCGATCTCCCTTTGAGCGTTTGAGCCGGTATAGAGAACCAAATAATCTGAACTTTCTCTAGCATGGGTAAGAAGAGCAGTGTCTTGAATGCAGGTGGAAGGAATTCCTACCATGTATCCTATCTTACCGTTTGGAAGCCTAGAATAGTAGGGTCGGGTAAGATTAACTGCCCTGATCGAGGTTACTTGTGGAAACCAAGAAATGTTTCTTTCTCTACAAAAATCGTCAAGTTCGTCACACATCTTAGAGTTAATCATTTTGCTCTCGTATGTGTCAAGAGTCACATAATCGACCTGGGTACCGTCAAAGGAGGCGATTAGGTTCTTTATGATCCTTAAGTTATTAAGATCATCAGTAGCTTTCCAGTCGATTGCCACGCATAACTTAGATTTTTCCATAGAACCTTTTCTTTTTTTCTTATACAATATAAATTAGACATAGTTTAAAAAAATCATTTTTAATGGATCACTATTCTGTCCTAGGTGTTGCAAAAAATGCAACAAAAGAAGAGATTAAGAAAGCATATAAGAAGCTTGCAGTAAAATATCATCCAGATAAGAATGGAGGAGACAAGGAATCTGAAGAGATGTTTAAAAAGATCTCAGATTCATACGCGGTGCTTAGCGATGATGAAAAGAGAGGAAAATACGATAGGGTAACGTTTAACCGGTCTGCCGGTGAGACTAAATTTAGCTGGTCAACGGATGATTCTGCTTCTGGAGGATTTGGATTTGACGATTTTATTAGAAACTTTTCGGATCCGGACTTTAGAAAAAGGTCATCTGAACGATCTAGAAAAACACAAGGCAAGACTCACAATCCTGCACCTAGTGCTGATCACCTTAACATATATGTTCGCGATAAATTGGAACTAAGTGAGGCAATGCTCGGAAAAAAAATAGAGCTTAGCTTTTCTAGAGAAAAAATAAACTATACGGGAAAATCCGGAAATGCTTTAACCTTTAATAAGGTCACTGAGGAAAAAGAAATATTCATAACGATCGATCTTAGAAAAAAATACATCATAATTAAAAAGGAGGGAGGTTCGTACTCAGTTTCGGCAAGAGTGCCTAAGCTTGGAAACGAGGACGTCGTGAGCCAGCTCAACATATGGGGAGAAATAGACCAGGTTCCGATAATTGGAGACCTTCATGTTGTGCTTGAACTTGTTTTTCCAGAAAATATTACGATCGAGGGAAATAAAATAGTTCAAACGGTCGACCTTCCGCTAAAAAGCGTTCTCTTTAATGGAGAAAAAACCAAGATTAAAACGCTAGTTGATAAAAAATACGAGGTGGATTTTAATAACCCAAAATCTGCTTCTAATCTAAAGTTCTCGATACCTAATGAGGGAATAATCGACGAGCAGGGTAACTTAGGAGAGTATTTAGTAAAATTTAATGTCGTCCTGCCTCAAATTGAGGATATTCCAGAAGAAGATTTTATAAAATTAAAATCAATATTATCAAATTGCGAAAATAAAACTTAAAAAGTTCAAAGAAGCCCTTAATAAATAATAAAAAATATTTTGGGCTTTGTCAAATCTAAATTCAGCACAAATTAACAACAGCGATTGGGTTCTAATCGTTGAAAACGTTGGTGAAAAACTTCAAGTTAGAGAATCATCAGCAAACGGCGCAGTACTTGAAGGAGTATGTGCGGTATTCGGTCAGATGAATAATAACCGAAGAGTCTATGAAAAATCTGAATACTTACCACACCTTACCTATTTACAGGAAAAGATCTCAAAAAGACAATTAGTCGGTACAGTAGATCATCCACAGCATTTTGAGCCAAAGTTAAGTGAAGCTTCACACATCATTGAGGGTCTTAACTATGACGGAGGTGATAAGGTTTATATTAAGGTCAGATTGTTAGAAAACACTCCACACGGTAAATTAGCGAAAGCTTTACTTGATGGAGGAGTTCAGCTATCAGTTTCATCTAGAGCTGCAGGTCAAGTTAGCGAAAGCGGATACGTTAAGTTACAGAGAATCTTTACTTATGATTTAGTAGGAGAGCCTGGATTTACTGAAGCAGTTTTACGTAAAACTGTTAGCGAATCCCTAAAGAATGACTTCTCTATGATTACTGAGAGTTATAATTCAATGAAACAAAATTCTTTTATCCATAAGTCTGGACTAATGGATATTTCAGAAAGTTTAAACTTTGCAGATAATTTTAAAGTCTATAAGATAAATAAATTAGAAAATAGTTCAGGAACTAAGTTCCAAGGGACTTTGCAAGAACAAAAAAATAACAACACAATGAACGGGTTTGTAACAAAAGATCAAATGGATAAATATTCAGAAGTTCTTAAAACACAATTCAATGGAATTAAAAAGGAACTTAGAAATCATAAGTCTATTCTTGAGTCTTCTCAATCAACTAATGGAGCTAGCAATTCTGAGCTAATTGGATTTGTTAACTATTTAGCGGAGTCTTTAGAAGGAGTAATTAATTTTGCAGATTACATGTCTCACAAATTAAATGAATCTATTCGATATACTGAGCACGTATCTGAGACAGTTAATAACTCAATTGATTATTCTTCTTATTTGGGAGAAAAATTAAACCAGTCAGTTAACTATCAAGATTACCTTTCTGGAAAATTAAACGAGTCTATTAATTATGCTGAGTACATTAAAGAAAACGTAAACAACTCTATTAAATACCAAAACTATTTAGCTGAAGAGTTAGATAAAGGTTTACAGTATGTTGAATACGTTGCTGAAGGAGCAAATCGTTCAATTGAATTTGGTGAGTATTTGGCAGAAAACATCAACTTAAACCGAGACTATTCTCAATACATCGCTGAAAAATTAGGTCAATCTATTGGATACTCTGAATACATCGCTGAATCTTTAGGAGAAGGAAACATCGTATCTAAGAGAAATATTCTTGGTGGAGTTTCTAAATTAAACGAATCTAACTCAATCGATTCATTAATCTCTAAAGTTGATCAAGTTATCACTGAGGTGAATGACAAGTCATCTAAAGCAGTGTTAGAAAATAAGTATCCATTCTTAAAAGTTATGGGAGAAGCTAACAAAAAAGTATTCTTTAATTTAGAAGCAAACACTAAACAAGCTATTGTTGAAGCTCTAAACGGATCTGTATGGTTTAACGAAAACGATATCGTTGGAATCATGGAAGCAGTAGTTAATCATAAAGAGCAAAACATTCCTACTTATATCAGATTCATGCCAGTAGAATATAAAGTTCTATGGAATGAAATGAATGAGAGTGAAAAGAGCAAAGTTCACGCAAAAGCTCAACTTTATACGGTAAACACTCCTTATCAAGTTAAAGCATTTTGGGATGATCTTGATATGAGAGGAATCAATGAAAGAATTGAATCAACTAAAAGAAACGCAAAAATAACGCAACAACTCAACGAAAGCCAAAGTACAGAAGGCCTAATACCTGTAAATCAGGTTGTTGAGATGCAGAGAGGTTACTCTCAAGGTTACCTAGAAACAATGCTAAGAAGCGCAAATTCTAGATTGTAACAAAAATAAAAAAATCATTTTAACAAATGGCACGTACTAAAATTTTCAGACGTTCAAGCGACAATCGCTTAACGAACACATGGCAGCCGATTTTAGAAGGTTACGGTGCTGATGTTGCTAAGACTCCATGGTTAGCTGAGTACGCTCACAACCACGCGATCTTTGATAACACTACACCAATCTTCGAACAATCTACTCCAGGTGTATTTTTCCAAACTCCAGGTTCTCTTGGAGGTTTTATGGGAAACCCACAAGCACCAACATCTATCAACGGTGGTACTCCTTTTTCAGGTGGTGTAAAAAACAGCTACTCAGCTGCAGGAAACGGATCTGGTGATAAATTCCCATCTCTTCTTCCAGTTGCTATTCAAGTAGCAGCAAAAACTATTGGTTTCGACCTAGTTCCAGTTATCCCTATGGATTCTCCAGTTGGATTCCTTCCTTACTTGGATTATCTATATGCAGGCGGTAGAACATCTGGTTCTGAGTTTGATCCATACATGGTTAAATTAGAAGGATTGACTTCTGCTAATTTCCCTGGAAGTACATATGTTCCTGGTGACTCAGTTACTGGTGGTGTTACTGGTGATATTACAGCTACCTTTGTCGGATACTCACGTGTTGACGGTACAGTTATCATCAAAATCATCGATGACGCTCAAGTTATTGGAGATAACACTCCAGCTGGTGAATTCACAGGTCAGACCATAACAATCGGAGTTGATGTAGCTACTGCGCCTGTTACTGGAGTATCTCTAGTTTCTGCATTAGAAAACCACATTTCTGGTTTCACATCTGTATCTGATGCTGATTACGCTACTACTCCTTTCAATGGTTCTTACCTTCCTACTACAGGATCTGTACCAGGATCAATGAAGAGAGAGGCTGGTGAAAACTCTAAATTCCGTCAAATGGGATTAAGAATGTTCACTAAATTCGTTGAAGCTGAGACTGATCAAGTATCTATCTCTGCAACAGTTGAGCAAATCCAAGACTTAAACCGCGTTTGGAATTATGACGTTATCTCTATGTTGGAAAACGTAGCGGTTAATGACTTAGCTCAATCAATCAACAAAAGATTAGTTGACCGAGTTCTTCAATTGGCTGACGTTCACTCTGCTGAAGTTAACTTAGTTGAAGGTTTAGGTGTAACTACTCTTGACTTGACTGCTGGTGGATTTGATAACACATCTACTTTACAAAGAAGATTGGTTACAAAAATCCTTGAATTAGCTAACTTAATCTACCACAGAGGACGTTTCGGAGCTGGTACTTTCTTAGTAACTAACGGACGTATTGCTTCTGCAATGGCTGATGTTGCTGGTTACTCAATCGCACAAGTTCCAACTGATATGGGTGGAGTTGCAGGTAACCTTTACCCAGCTGGTAAAGTTTATGGTGTACAGGTTTATGTTGACCCTAACATGTCTTGGGGAGATTCAAGACTTGCTATCGGTCGTAAAGGAGCTGACGAAGAACCAGGTGTTAAATTCATGCCATACATCATGGCTGAATCTCTTCAGACTATCTCTGAAGGAACATTCTCTCCAAAAATCGGTATGAAATCAAGATACGCGATTACTGAAGCAGGATGGCATCCTGAAACTCAATACGTAAGCATGGATATCGATCCTGCTGCTATCGGAGTTCTTACAGGTTCTACATCATTCGTAGTATAATCTTTACTAAGATAAAAATGAAAGAGGATTCGAAAGAGTCCTCTTTTTTTTGTTTATGGAGATAAATAATAAAAATAATCGGTAAATATGTCATTTATTAACTGGGGAAACGAGTCGTCTGACCAGCGATTGGCTAGACAGAGATATGAGGAGGAGATGGCTCTTTTTGAACAGGCAGTGAGGTTTGCGCGAACGGTAGGATCACTCGCTGGAGCAGCAGGTACTGGTGGTTTACAGGATTCCTCAACCAATCAATACGTTGAAAATGATTACATCGATAATTATTTTGAATAAAACATAATAATATAAAATATGACAAGTTTAATTTCAACATTCTTAGGAATACAGTCTCAATTTAAAGTATTCCATTGGCAGACACAATCTTATTCTAAACACATAGCATTTGGTGATATTTATGATACTCTTAATGGATTATCTGATGAATTCATGGAGATTTACATGGGTAAATACGGTAGAGTAACTGTTGAAGGAGAAATGGATGCAATAATCTTATGTAACATTGGAGAAGTTAAAATAGATGAATTCTTAGAAACAATTACAGGATTTCTATTATCTCTTAATCATAAGCTAGACAGTAATCGAGATAGCGATCTATTAAACCTAAGGGATGAGATGCTGGCAGCGATCAATAAGCTTAAATACTTGCTTACATTAAAATAACTATATTACTAAGATCGGTTAATCTAACCTAATATAAAAAAGAAAGAGGACATAATGTCCTCTTTTTTAGTATTGCGGGCTCTCCTAGAGGAGAAAGTAAATAAAGCGAATGAGTTTTGATTGACTGAAGTTTACCGTTTTGATCTCTTACATCTTGAATTTTGAGTACAGTATCACAATCAAATTATCCTAGCTACTATGTATGGACGTTGCTGTCTCTTGAGAAGCTATTATCGACTTAACTCCAACTAGAATCGCCCATTTTTTAGATCTCTTGAGTGTGATTAAATTTATCAAGTCTCTCTTGAATTTTTTCAATTTGAGCCTCAAGTGATTCAATTTTTTCGTCTTGCCATTTGATATCTAGAACGGCACTCATTAATGAGCTAGTCGAATCAAATCGATTACGAGATATTCCATTGGTCGTGTCTACTGATTTTACTCGTTGTACTAGGTTCTTTAGTTCTGATAATTCAAAGATGCTTTCCCGAATAGGTTCAGAAACAGAATGTATCTTAGCTTTAAGCTTTACTAATTCGGTGATTTCAGTTTCAACTTGAGTAAAAAGATCTGTGATATCATATGGACGCTCTGCTCCTTCTTGAACTGAGTTGTATCGATCAATCTTGACCCAAAGTTTTTGGATGTTTGCTACCTTTTTATTCTTTTCCTTTAATGCTTGTGCTATTGTCATGCTCATTAATTTTTAATTTATTGTACTATTATTTCACTATAAAGTTTCCAGTTAATACGATCTGACTCTTCCCTAAATCCAAGAATAATTTCGCCGGACTCGTTCTTTCCGATTGCAATAAACCCATATCCTTCGCAAATCATCGGAATGCAATATTCGTTTGATATGTTACCTGCTATTTCTTCAATATCGAAATCCCAAGGTAGTTCAGGATCGTGTGTTTCACAATATTGTTTTGAAAAATCTGCCATTGTTTTAACTATTATACTCTTTTTGAAGGGCTTTTTTCAATTCTTGTAAATCTTCTCTATACATTTGAATGGGCTCTTTCTTTTTAATTTCTTCAAGTTCCTTTTTCTTTTGAGACTCTGCGATAAGTAAGTCCTCATAAGTTTCCTTTGTTAGGGAGTGAATCGGCATTCCAAGAAGATATTGGTATGATCCGTTTACTTCATCAAAATCAGCTGTCTGTAAATATAAAATGATCTCTTTTCGAGGAACGTTATTGATCTTTAAATTTCCATCAATTATGAGCTTAATGAATCTTGCCTTATTTGAAAGAACGGTTAACTCTTGATTAAGTTCCTCTATTATAAAATTCTTTCTCTTATCGTAAAAAGAGAGCCTAAACTTTACAAAATATTCGATTATTTCACTCGCAGAATTAAATATCTTAAGTCGACCGAACTCGTCTAATACTGTAAAATTTTCAGTCTGACGTTCATCCATTTTAAGAAGTCTCTTTAATCTAACGGAGTCACTTAAGGTCTTAAGGTCTTCTCGCCTAAATTTAAGAACATAGTTAATGTTGGACTTGCAGTTATTTTCATAGCTTGCGATTCTTCTAGTATCTTCAAGATCGATTAGATGCTGATCAAACTTCTCGTATGTGATGGATGGTGGAAGCTCTGTGATGTTGACGGTTGTAGTGTTTTTAACTTCATATTTTCCGCTAAACACCCAAGAAAATTTTTCAGCATCAACTAGCTCGCAATCTCCACTAAACTCCCTGTTCCATGGAGTGGGTTCAGCGTACTTCTTTCCGTCCAATGATTTTAAACAGGCATCTATAAGATGCAGAGGATTACGATTTAATATATTTGTTGCGAAACCTACTGCGATCCCACTGCCGCCATTCAGAAGGACGGTTGGGATGATGGGTAGGAAATATTTAGGTTCTATCTCATTGCCCTCCTCGTATCTAGATTCTAATAACTCAAAATCCTTGTATAGAAGCCTAAAGTTCTTATGAAGTTTGGTTGCAATATATCGAGGAGCGGCTGCTTCCGGAGAACGCAGAGATCCAAACTGACCGATGTCTTCCAATACTGGCATTGAATTTTTAAATTTTTGAGCCATCCCTATGATTGCAGAGTTTAGGGAACCGTCTCCATGGTGATAAAAAGCGTCGGCTGCAACTCGACCTGCCAATTGGAATATCTTCATGGGTTTCTCAGAACCGTTTCGCCATACCTTATTTGCTACAAAGATGACTTTACGTTGAGTCGGTTTAAAGCCATCGATTACTGATGGAATTGCTCTTTCTTCAACGACATATACTGCGTATTCTTTATAATCGTTGTCTAGGTAATCAGTTACTGTCTTTATTTCGGGCTTTCGCATTTAAAATAATTGTTTTCAAGTAAATAATCATATAATCCCTTAAGATCAGCGACGATCTCAGTTTCAATCGGCTCGCTAGTTACCGGATCGTATGTTTTATGAAAGGCCTGGAGTTCAGGATTACCGATTCCATCGCAAAGATAGTTTTTTTCATACATGAACCAATTAAACCAGTCTAATCCGTCAGTCGTTAATAATTGACTCCAAAGAAAATGGATAGTCGTATTGTAATCATCGACGAATTCAATAAGATCGATGCCTACCTCGTATGTTTTATCAATTTTAGCTGAACTTGCAACCATTAGGTCCGTGACTTGTTTGAAACTTTCAAATGTCATATAAATTGGGCTTTTTTATTTTTTACTTCTAGCTTAGCTTAAAGTTTTGATCAAAATACTGACTGTAAAAAAGAACAAACTAATGATTATCATCCAGATAAAGATGAATTTAGGTCTTCTTTCAAATTCATTATAATATTTCACAATTATTGATTATTTCCAAGAATCCGGTCCTTTCGGGGTTGAGAATCCTTACCGAACCACGATTCTAACGACTCTTTATACTCTTTATCGTTTTTAATTTGAACTAGGTAAGGATTTTTGATGATTTCCTCATATTCAGCGTCCTCAAGTGCACCAAGTCCCTTTTTATACTCTATTTCCCAAGTAGAAGCCTTATTCTTCTTTAGCCACGCTTCAAACTCATCATTTGTGTAAAAATTGAGCGATTCTTTGCCTTTTTTAGCGACAACTAGCGGAGTCATCACCTTATACACTCGACCCTGATCAAAAAGTTCCGGCCAGAAGCGATTGAAGAAATTAATTAGAGTTGCTGCGATGTGGCTTCCATCCGGATCGGCATCTGTATAAATATAAATGCGACCGTATCGTAATCCTTTGGGTTCTTCGCCTAATTTTAACCCAAGTGAGGCCATTAGCTGTACAGCTTCGTCATTTTTGATAATTTCAGAGCTTTTCATCTCACTAACGTTGATGAATTTACCCTTTAACGGAAATGCTCCGATCGTTTGAGTATCCCTAAACTTACGAACTGCTGAAACTGCTGAAAGACCTTCATATATTCCTAAAATACACACTCCGCGATCACCTTTTTTCTGTGCATCTATCAATTTTGGGATTTTTGTCTTATCTAGGTCCTTATTTAGTTTTCGAAGCTCCGCTCTCTCTTGAGCAAGGGCTTTTTTCTCAATCCAATCTAAAACGGATTGGATTATTTCTGATTTAAAGACTAACTTTGCAATTTTATCTGTGACTTCGTGCTTGGTGCCGAAATCTTTGACCTCAGTGATCAGTTTTTCCTTGGTCTGTGAGCTAAAAAATGAATTTACGATCGTAGAATCGATAAAAACGTAGAGATGATTGCGAATATCGCTTGGTTTTACGTCGACTCTGTGCTTTTTCTTGATCATTTCTCTTAATTGAGCGATCAGCTGATTAGTGATGTATTCCACGTGAGTTCCGCCGTCCTTTGTGTGGACTGAATTGACAAAACTAACGTTTTGAAAGCCATTTTCTGACTTTGCAAAGCCTATTTTCCAATCTTTGGTCTCTTCAAAGAAATATTCTTCGGTATAGAGTTGAATGTACTCTTCAAAGCTCTTAAATTTTAGTAAAAAATCGCTTTTTTTACCGTCTTTGACCTTAGTTAGCTTTAAGGTAAGCTTATTATTACACGCAACTAAATCTAGACAGCGTTTAAATAGTATCTGGAATGACTTTTCGTCAATTAATCTCATCTTAAATCGTTCAAGATCCGGAAAAAATGATATTTCAGTAAATCCTCTCTTAGCTGGAGCTATCTTTGCAGAGGTCCTCTTGCCCATGTTGTCAGTAAAGGTCTGGTCGAACCTATTTTTACCATCACAGGTAGAAATTAAGAACTTTTTACTAAAGATGTTGGTCAGAGTTGAACCTACACCATTGGTACCGGCAACCGTTCTTTGTTCTGAGTCATCAAAATTAGAACCGGCTTTAAGATTAGAGAAAATCATCTCTGGAATCCACTCTTTATGGACCGGATGTTTTTCAACGGGAATTCCGCCGTTATCCCAAACTGAAATCTGAGTTGTATCTAGGTTAATCGTGACTCTGATCTCATTTAATTTAGGATTTCGACGATGTTCATCGACTGAATTTGAAACGATTTCATCGAATATCTTGATAAAACCAGGATTGTAGTGAACTTCCTCAATTGTCACCTTTTCTCCATCATAAAGATATTGATCTCCGGTATGGATGGCGATCGATCCGATATACATCGATGGTCTTAATAGGACGTGCTCGACGTCAGTGAGTTTCTGATATTTAGTTTCAATTGTTTTTTTAGCCATTATCGTTTTGCTAATTTTTTTACTTTGAGCGCATCTAAAAAGTATTGAGGCACGTTTTTATTTTCAAGAATCTGATCAAAGCACTCATCTAGAATATAGGTCTCTGCCCAATCTTCATCATTTCTTATTGATCTACCATAAGCTTGAAGAAGGTCCACCAGAGTCTTCCAATTATACCATTCTGGACGAGTATCAAGTCTCTTCTTTATCTTTGTACTAACAAGATTGGGAAAAGGTACCTTTAGGATCACCTGAAACCTGGAAAGCTCATCCTTTAAATCGACTCCATTGATCATGGATGGAGATACTAGCACGGTTTCCAACTTAGAGGTTAGGTGATCTTCCAGTGATTTTTCTCTAGACATGGAATCATGAAAGATTAGGCGAGCATCCTGAATGGAATTTTGAATCCACTTGCTAAATTCATAATTAGCTGTGTGGATTATGCCCTTATTATCATGGTTCTTTTCTAGGATCTTACCTATTATTGGCACAGCTCTAGCAAAAGTCTCTTTTTTATTATAATAAGACATCTTACCGAACCTTAGATAGATTACCGGTCTTTTGGTAGCATCAAACGGGCAAGGTAAGGGCAAGTATGAGGACTCATGATCCTCTACTCCCATTATAAAGGAGAAAAGCTCGCGATCTAGGATCGTACCTGACATCAGGATCACATGATCGTATTCGTTCCAAAAAAGTTCCTTAAGATAAAGGTTTCCCCAAATAGGTTCAACTACGATTCGAGTCTTGCCGTACTGATCTAGGTCTTTTTCAAAGGTCCAATTCGTCTTGTAGTTTTCACGATCATTCACAAATCGATTGTATTTACACATCGATTTGTCAACATGGTCAGCTTTTTTAATTAGGTCGATCTTTTTCTTTTTTTGACGAGTCTCCTTAGCCTCCTCTAATAACTCGCCAGCCTTTGCTGCAAGCAAGGGAACTAGCACATCATTGGTCCAATCCGAAAGCTCAGTAAGAGAGGTGATGTTATCTAAATCCCTTTCCATCCAATCTTGCCAAACGTCAAGAATCTTTAGGCTACGCTCAGAATAGGTGGACATAATAAAATCACAAAATGTCTCTTCAAATGCATGAGCTTCATCAATTATTAAAAGTTTAGAATTACGTTCAGCCATCATGTCTGGAGAATACATTGAGTATGCCGTGACTAGGTGAAAGTTAGCTAGACTTACTGGGCTCTTTAAAAACTTAGACTGTGCTAATTTATGTGGGCAGACCGAGCATCGTTTATCACTGGCTTTATTAATCACCTGTGCATCTCCACATCCCATTCCTTGAGTGCGACACCAGTAATTATTCTTGCCCTTAAGGTTTGCCGCGAACTTAAAATCTTTTACGTATTGGTCCTGTAAGATCTTTGTGTTTGTAATAATATCAGTCTTTGCCTTTTTTGAATGCTCCGATCGATACCATTCCGCAACCATGATGGCAGCATAGGATTTACCGACACCAGTCGGTGCATCAATCATGATAAATTTCTTTCCTTCTTGAATTGAAGATTTTACGAAATCTAATATTTGGACTTGTTGGGGTCTTGGTGAAAACTCAAGAGGAATATCGCTCATGTAGTAGGTTCTAGTTTTTTCATTATTATTTGAATTTCTTGATGTATCTGTTTTATCTCAGGGTCAAGAATATTCTGATCATCCGCCTTTTTCATGGACTCGGATACCTGTCTGCAACACTCATTAATTATTGCCCTTTCTCTTTTTGAAAGCCTAGGCTGTAATAGTTTCCCAAACATTATTTACTATTTATAAGTTACATTAATAGAACTCAAAAATGGGAGAAAGTTTCGAGTTGACTCACATGAAACCACATACGGCGACCGTTTTTATCGACGATTGACTTGCCTTTGCCATAACACTGAATCCACTCGTCAAAACCTCCTGCAGGAATCTCAAATGGATTTTCCCAATCCTTTAGTTGACCTCCGCCCAAAACGTATGCCTCCTTTGGAAGCTGTTCACACATTTCAAGGATAACTGGGTTGGTGCTTATTGCGGTCCGAGCATCAGTGAATGGGTCTTGTGCCGCATGAAAGAGGATCTCAGCGCGAAGATAGTTTCCAATACCGTTAAAATATTTCTGATTCATCATCACCAGGTGGATCGGCTTATCGAATTCCACCCGATGTAGGTTTCGTAGGATATTATGCTTAAATTCTGAATATTCTTTGACTGGGCACGGTCCCCTATCTGAAGACCAGCCGGTTACGACCTTCCATCGAGCAAACCTACGAGTGTCTACCAAACAGAGAGATTCTTCAGAAACGGCATTAAACATTAGGTGGGTATGCTTTAGTAATTCCGATCGATTTACAAATTTCCAGTGACCCGACATTCCCATTGAACAGCTAATCTTCATAAAGACTTGACCTCCTTGAATCAAGGAGAGCATGAGCTCCTTTCCTCTAGACTCGGCCTTGATCCCAAATATTTGAAGATCAGTTGGCTGAACGATTCCAAGTTTACGAGAGCTGGCACTCTCAGAAAAGGTAATGCTCGTAAAATCTTTGTCTCGACAGGCCTGATTAATATAATCGGCCATAATTTTTATTTCGGCTAGTTCTGGCATAGTGATAAAATACTAAAGTTTTAGCAGAAATTAAAGATAAATAACTAAAAAACTTATTTAAAAATGGGTGGTTATTTATTAAATTATAATAGATGGAGAGCTTTACATGAGTCCCTATCTCTTAACGAAGCATTTGAAGTAGGAAGCCTAGAAGCAGTTACTACTGGCGATAAGGTGAAGCCTTTTAATTTTCTTCCTAGAATTACGTTTACTGCAAAAGATCACAATAAAGCGTATTCAATAATGACAAAAACTATTGGGAGTGAGGCGATACCTCTTCTATACGTGGGAAGAGGAGGTGATGGTGTTTTAGGAACATACGTAAATAAAATAAATACTAATCTTGACCGTCTGGAAGCATTCGGTGCACTTTTAGTTGGAATAGCACAATATGCAGGAGATGAAGATCTTATAAAGAATGACGGTAAATACTCTGCAAATAAAGTAGATAGTATAATAGAAAAGTTTAATATAACTTCACAACCAGGTACAAAGGTTCAATTATATGGAGCAGCGGCTGACAAAATTGATACGATAGGAAAAGTGAATTCAGATTCTGTAACAGAAACCGATAAGCGTAAAACTTCATCACTATCTGCAATATGTGCATATATTAATATGTTTAACCTTACTAATTGGGCAGTCGGTAATTTTACACAATACGATCCAACTAAAATAGTGGATAAGGACAATATCGTAGATTTGACTGGATCAGGAGGAGGAACAGTTAAAGAATCAGGATATCTGATGTTAGTTAGTCCAGCATCAGCAAGCGTTACTGGCGGAAGTGTTACGACTACTACTGAAACTCCACAAGGAAAAGAGGCACAGACTGGAACGACTGAGATCGCATTTACCGCATTAAGCGCAGATACTGATGATAAGGGACTAAAGGTTGATGCAAACCATCCTAAAGTAAAAGAGATTGGAGATAAAATAATCAGTTACTTAGGAGATAATGGAGTTGCCGATTCAATGACCTTAATTTCATCAGCGAGCCCAGAATATAATTCTGGTAAAGGTGGCCCCTCTAAATTAGAGGATTATGCGGCTAAGAAAAAGCCTACTTCTGGAACGGCTGCACCAGCTTCAGTGGTTGACGACTACGATAAAAACGCTAAATTAGCATACGATCGAGGAGTTACATTTAGAAACGCACTAGCTGCATACTTAGGAGGACACGTAAATGCGACTAACATTGCAATATCTTGGAAAATATCATTGGACGAGCCAGGAGGAGGAAAAAACATTTCTTACTCTATTGCAACTAAGAGTGAGGCAGCTCAGCCTATCACAAAGACTCAATATCAAGGAGCAAAAGTTACTGTTGAAAAAGGCAATAATACTCTTATTCTTTATAAAATCAAATGGGATGCTGGTTCTGTAGCTAAAAATAAAACTGGACTTTTTGTGAAAGATAAAATTGACTATAATAACCTTAAATCTGGGCAAGCAATAATTATCTTAGCAAAAGACATGAAAACTAAGGTCGGAGATACTGATAAAGCAGAAGATCAAGTAACAGTAAGTAAGATAGAGGATAATAATGTTTACATTAACTACAAAGAGCAGAAGGATGTACTTTTACCGAAGGATCGATATGTTAGACAGTATGGAAAGATTGATAAGACTAAAAATGTCGAAATATAAAAATTCAATGATTAAATTTAAAAGGGAATCTTATCGATTCCCTTTTTTTGTTACTGGATAAACGTATCCGTTAAATGTGGTGTGATTTTTATCTAGAGCGTGATAGGTGGCATCTAATCGTATCTCGTTATTTTTTGGATCCACTATAATGATTGAAACTATTGTTGCTACATCATAATCGGGTCTAGAAATAGCGCGTTCATGTTTTGGAGAATGGATCCAAGACTGCACAGTCTTTTCCGCAAGGTATTCATAATTTGCCTGATAGATCTCCTTAATTATTGGGCTGTTTCCAGATCCAGAAGAAGTTAAGGTATAGAGGCACTCAGCATTGTTCCAATAACCGACGCTATCTGAATGAGAAGTCAACTGCTTACCTATGTTTCGATAGGCTACTCTGGTGGAAAACTTTCGCATTAAAGAATCTTCAAAGACACGGAACGGCTCTGCTCCCTTTGAGACCCGATATTCATTTATTTTTTTCCAAATAAGAGAGTCTAATTTAGAGGATTCTATTCTTTCTGCTTGGGACATACAAACCATTGAAAGGATTGTAAAGACTAAGGCTACGATTGTTTTCATGGTAAAACTTTTAATTTGTTTATATGGCTATAATACAATAAATTCTTTGATTTTAAAAAGATAAATAATAAAAAATTAAATTGTAATGGCAAATCCAGTTATGAACTATAACCAATTTATGGCAGCATTCAAGAAAGCTGAATCGGGATACCGTGGAAAAGCTAACGTTGGTGCAAACGATAGATCGGGTTCAATGAAGATCAACCAAGGCTTAGTAGAAGGTCCAGTTAAAGGAAAAGGAACTCCTCAAATCGACAAGTATACTAAGAACTACATGACGACTGCTAAGAATAAAAGCATCGTAGGTAAAGGTAAAAAGTAAAAATCCAATGAACAGAGCAATCACTAGCTTTGAGCAATATGCTCTACTAGAAAAGAAGGGTGACCTTAAAAAGTTAGTCGGAAAGGACGAGGACGAGGAGCTTACGATCAATGATGCCAAGAAAATTGGTGTTAAGGTTGCGAACATGGACGGAGAGGACAAGAAAAAATACGTCGGTATCATTAACTTTCTAGGAGCATCTTGCAACATATACAACGAGCTTTGGAAGAATTACAAACGTACTCGAGACAGTAAAAAGGACTAATGGATAAGATTTTTGAAAAAGCGTACTCGGATGAAGCTAGCGCAAAGGACGGCGGTTTCATCTTTCAAGCCATCTTAAACTATGATCTATCATGGTCAATAATTGATGGCGAGACCGCTCTTGATCAAAAAAATATTCGAGGTTGGTTACACCAGATAGATGTTTTTCCAGACATGAAATTTGAGGAAGGCTATGCCACGCTAACCTATGTTACGCTAAGCGAGGTAAACCTGCTTAAGAGAAAGTTTGAGCTTGCAAGCGAAGCCATCAAGAGGATCATAAATCCAGATTATGCAAAGGAAATGGATGGAATCCCAGTTGAAAATAAACCCGAACAATTAGAGTTACCGAAACCAATCGAATCAGATATCACTGATGACGATTGGAATAACCTATTGCCTTCAGGTCCAGCTGAGCCGCTTGGTCTACCTGAAGCACCTTCACCAAAGCTACTAGGACAAGGCCAAAAACGATTGCCCGAACCGCCAAAACAGCTTCCGCCAGCAACTGGTGGAAAATTGGATGAGGTCCTATTTACGACAAAATTAACATCGGCTCAGATAAAAGCAATCAACGAAAAATATTTTAAAAACACTAGATATGAGGTTCGATTCACGGTAGATCGAATAGTATTAAGAGAAGTATCGACTAGCGGGCTAGACACTGGAGCACCAAACGTGACTCTTAAGTTGTCAACTGGTATGGTGGATACGCTAGACGGAAAGGCAATAAATAGCTGGAATGGATTTAAGGTAAAAGTTTCTGGAAAAGAATCAATTACGATAGACAATTCGACCGATCCTAAAATATCAGAAATTCTAGTATACGATCCGATTGAAAACATTAATGAACTTATATTTAGAACAATTTTACCATCATTGGTCTTGGAGTTCAGAGGAAATAAAGTACTGATAGATAATTATTCTAACAGATCATCACAAGTATCAATTAGATCAAAAATAGATTTTGATAACTTGTTTAACATTGAAGAGGCTCCAACTTCTGAAATAATTGACACTGAGGAAGGAGAAGAGCCGGAAGGCACTGATGAACCGCAAGAAAAAACTACCGTACCAAGAATGGACAATAAAAATATTAATCCATAACTAAATAAATAACTAAAATAATCTATAAACAATGGCAGGTTTACCATATTGGACAAACTCGACAGCGGCGACCAATTACTATGAACCGGTATTTCAAAACCAGTTTGAGGTGATTTTAACGCCACCGGCGGTAATCACTGGACCAGAAGTAGCTCTTCTAGTAGAACACGTAACAAAATTAGAAGGCATACCTGAAATCAATTCTGCTGGAACACTAGTTGAACAAAAATACAAGTTTGCAACTAGATCCTATGCAGGAGCGGTTCCAGACACAACGACTGCTGATTTAACTTTGACATTTACTGTCAACTTAAATGAGGAAAATAACGCTTATGTGTATAATGTTCTTAGAGCATGGAACGATATAGTATACAATCCGTTAACGGGTAGCCAAGGATTAAAGAGAGACTATACAGGTTCAATGTCGGTTCACGTGGCAAACAAGACTGGTGAGATCTTTAGAGAGTGGTCCTTTCAATCCTTGATTCCAAACGGAGGAATTAATGCAATTTCGCTTAACTACACGGCAAACGAAATATATGAGGTTACTATGAAATACAGAGCGGATTGGTGGACTGAAACGCGAATAGGTCAAATAAACGTATAAAAAAATCGAAATAAAGATGGAAATGTTTGATACACATCGTCGAGATATCCTAAATTTCGATAATTACATGAATCTTAAAAAACCTGGATTCGGTGGACCTAACTCTGCGATTGAATTAAGAGATGCAAAAGGTACTTTAAAAAATAAAAATCCAAAACTGGGAGATTTCAGAAGAACTGTTGAAAGGGATCCTGCATTTTCTCATCCGGTATACGATCCTACCTATAAAGCAATGACTCATGATTTAGTATATAAGCAGGAGAAAAAGAAACCTTTTACTTATGCAGACCCTTATCATACAGGAATTCCAGTAGTTGAACTAGAACCAGTAGAGGAAGGAAAGGCTTATTCATCCTTTCAAAGATTTGTTAACGAAGATTTTGAAGATGAAATGAGAGGGGAGGATACTAATTATCCAGACCATGAATTTTCATATTGGGATGAAGCGTGGGATAAATCGGCACAAGATAAAGAAACTGTGTTTTATTTTAAAAGAAACATGACTGATGAGGAATGGGATGATTTTAAAAATAAGCACTTAGAGGATATTAAAATAGCTCTTATGGAAAACCGAACACTATGGGAATCATTTGAAGAAGATCTTGAAGATGAAGAATATAGAGCAGAAGCAACCCAATCAAATAGAACATTTTCAGACATACGCCAGATTGAGGACAAGCTAAGAAGGTTTGAACAGGGCGAAGTCTTTGATGAAGAAGAGAGCTTTGGTTCAAATCCTGACGAAAGTCCATTTGGAGAAATTCCAGACTGGGTAAAAGAGTTAGAGGCAAATCAGGAAGAAGAAATAGAATCTGATAGTTATGACGCGGATGGAAATCCTAATGGCTCTTGTAGTGAATGTGGAGATTCTGATTAGATGATGTAAATTCCCTACAGATATTAAAAAACCTCATATTAATATGAGGTTTTTTTATGCTATATAGTTAGCTTATTTAGTTCAGAATCGGATATTTCGATCGGATCTGGATCATTTTTTAAGTGGATTAGTCGATATTTAAAGCTAAACTCAGAATATTCGTTTGTGATAAAATCGATTGTGTTAAGAACGGAAGTTGCTGAAAGATTTGAGTTTAGATAAATTATCCGTGAGTATTTTTCATTCTTAACGGATATTGCCTTGTCTAATAACTTTTTAATTTCGTAGTTTAGGAGAAAGGACTGCACCTTATTTGGTACTAAAAACTTTGTGCTAAACTTATCCTTTAATAGCTTACTAACATTTAAAATATAGTCACTTTTGTCCTTTTTATTAAAGGCTAAAATAAAGCTTTTATAGTCCTTAACAAAAACGACTTCGATATTTCTCTTCTCCATATTAAAAGTCTAATTTTACTATATCTACACCGGCAGCTCGTAGTATCTTGATGCCAGAGGTATCTCTGTACTCTTCCCGATATATTACTAGTTTTATTCCAGCCTGAATGATCAGCTTTGAGCATTCCTTGCAGGGAGAATAGGTAACGTATAATGTTGCTCCTTCGGTACTTTGGGTAGATCGAGCAACTTTCATCATCGCATTTGCTTCAGCGTGTAGAACATACCAGTGAGTATCACCGTTTGCGTCTTCACAATCGTTTGGAAAGCTCTTTGGAGTTCCATTAAATCCGTCTGAAATAATGGTCCCGTCCCTAACGATTAGAGCCCCTACTTTTTTACGCTTACAGCAAGAAAGATTGGACCATTCGGTCGCCATCTTTAGATAGGTCACGTGATATTTAAGATCCTTGTTTGTCATCCTTTGAACTATTAGTTATGCCATTTGGCACGATGCTATTTATAATTACGATAATTCCCACCCATTGTGAGTAAGATATGGTCGGTCCAAAGACCTTATTTAGATCATTCCAATCATACACTAGATTACAGAGTAATGAGAGTATTAAGAGCTTAAGTACGGTTGAAATTATTAAAATAATTGCTTTTTTCATGACTTAATGTTTTTTTGAATCCACGCAAAAAGAGGATCGCTTGTTGGGATATTTGGATCGTTGAATAGCGCAGCAAAGGAAGCACTCGTTTCTCCGGTTCTTACGATTAGGCTTTGATCGACCTTTGGAATTTCAATTGGCACAAACTTTCGAGTTATCATCCTATTTGCTAATTCAAAATGTCTTTCGTAAATGTGAAATGAGTTTGCAATGTGAGTATAGGTGCCTAGCTCTAATTCTTGATATTCTGCTCCACCGTGCCATTTTAGGTGATATAACATCTGCGACTGCAGCACAGCAAAGAATGCAATATCTGTAGGTAGTCCTAAGATTACGTCATTGCTGCGCATGTGAATCGTAAAATTTAACTTATTATCTCTGATCTGGAATATTCCATAAACTGTGCACACAAAATCCTTGTTTCCATGACGCTGGTGAGTAGGCAAGTTAAAGTGCAGGATCGCTTGTCGTGAATCCTTATCTTTAAGTAAAGATTCTAGTGCCCATTGATATTGGGTTAACCCATGCTCATTAGGATTATTAAAGAGAAGGTATCCATAGGAAGAGTTTACGGTATCATCATCGTTTTTGATGGATTCCCAAAACTTTGCGTATTTTGCGATGTATTCGACATCATTTCTACCCATAAAATACCACATAAACTCGGCAGCAATATACTTGAATTGAGAAGATCTAAACTCATTTTCGTAGAGACAAGAGAGTGGGTTCTCAATGACTAGTGCAACATCACACATCTCATTGATCTTCATGTCTCTAGGCTGGGTCACGTATTCAGGATACTTCATTAAGTCATGGAGAGCCTCTTCGTAAACTCCAGCAAATGAGCTGGCTTGATATATTACCATACTTTATTTTTTTATTTTTATACATTAAATTAGGACTAAGTTTTAGATAAATAACTAAAAAAAGAGTTAACTATGCCTAATTTAACTACTCGACAAGGAAAAGGATCAAAACTTACCATCCAAGAGATGGACGAAAACTTAGAATATTTAGAAAGCTTAGCACAGCAAAATCTTCAAATAAAAGTTAACAATAGTCTAATTACAGGGCCGCAAACTGAACTTTTAAATATTGTGGGGAGCAATATTGGTGGATCGCAACTTAATCCTACTGAATCCCAACTTTTTATTACAACAGGAGTTAGAGTAAATGGGCAATATGTTCCAAATATCGAAATTGGTCCATCCTCTTTGGTTACGGTAACGAATCCTAATCCTTATCTTTCACTCATAACATTAAAACCAGAAATACCATACAAAGCTTATAGAGCTAAGTTAACTGCTGGTGATGTAGACTGGCCTGGTTACGGATATCTTTATAACTGGTTTGCAGTAGATGATGCTAGAGGATTAGCTAATCCAGATGGTGGCACCGGACTTGTTGCACCTAATCTATGGAGAGTTCCTAGTAATACAGATTGGGATACATTAGCAACATTTGCAGGTGGAAGTAGTGTAGCAGGCGGTAAATTAAAAAGTAACCTAAAAGGAAATCCTCCTGCATATTACGGATGGTTAAATAATGGTGGAGGAACTGATGATTATAATTTTTCAGGCTTGCCTGGGGGCTTCCGCAACAACAATGGACCTTTCAACTTCATAGGTAGCAACGGTTTCTGGTGGAGTAGTACAGTGAGCAGTACAGACAGCGCATTTAATTATACAATGGCTAGTTCAAATTCTGCTTTAAGTAGTTATCCAAATCTAAAAACAGCTGGTGCGTCAGTACGTTTAGTAAGAGAAGCAACAGCTGGAGAACTTCTTCTTAATGATGGAGATACTTCAGATACCAGTTCACTTGATCCATATACAGGTAATGATGGTACTGTATATGTTACAGTTAAAATAGATACTCAAATCTGGTTAGCTCAAAACTTAAGAGAAACTCTTTATAATAATTCAGATCCTATATTTAATGCTTCAATACTACCTGGAGGTGATTCATCATTTGCTACTTGGGAGGCAAAAGGTAATGCTGGAGAAGGTGCATGGACCGTTTATCTTAACGGCAGTATTCCTGTACCATATCTTCCAGAAACTGTTGAAATAATTTACACAGATGTTTTAGAAAATTCATTAGGAGCAACGGTTTATTGGTCATCTGAACTTGATGGTACAAATGTTTATTATGAAGCTAAATTGGCTACAGCAAGACCTTGGTATCCAACACATATAAAACTTACCCCAGGATATGATGTAAGTGATTATGATAATTCTATACCAACATTAGTTCAGAAAAATCTAATAATTAAAAGAGCTGTTACAGCAGAAACTAACATAGATTTCTTCCCAGTAACAATATCGGCTATCGGAGCATTAACAATAGAACCTTTAAATAACTATAATGAATTACCAGGTTTAACTGATTCTAGTGTGTATGTAGAAATATTAGAATACCAACCAGAATCCTACTATTATTCTGGTTCACTAGCAGAGGGAGTTGGTGTAAGTAACTTATAATAATATGGTAGAAAGAGCAGTATACTCACTATGGACTAAGCCGGTCGATGGAGAAACTGTGGGATTTAATTCTGAGAGATCCCTAATGGAATGTTTTGCACTGTCGGTACACTACTCTAAAAAGTGGTTTAAGGAGGTTATTTTGATCACCGATCTAAAGGGCAAGGCACTAGTAGAAAAATACGGATTAGAGTTTGACGATATTAATACTGACCTGGAAGAGGTGATGGACGGAGTCTACCAGAATCACTGGTCACTAGGAAAAATTTATGCGTGTAAGATTCAAGAAAAGCCATTTATTCACATTGATAATGATGCAATCTTATTTAAACCCCTACCTGAAACTTTCCTAAAGGCTGATGCGGGTTTTCAAAACATTGAAACTGAGGAACAGGAACAGTGGTATCGATTGCTCCTAGAACACGCAGAAAAAAACTATGCAAACAAGCCTGCATGGTTTGACGGTACTCGATTCAATGCATACAACTGTGGTATAATTCTATTCAATAAATTAGACATTATTAATGAATGGTGGGAAAGCGCACTAGATTACATAAAGTATTTGGATGATTCTAAATTTGACTATAATCATCACCTATCCTGCCTAATATATGAACAGTTTGGCATCTATTCAATGTGTCAGTACTATAAGTATGAGGTCGATCTATTATCTTTTTACGGTACTCCCGAACAGAGAAACTTGGGTTACTTACCAAAGGATCTTGCTGAAAAATTGGGATACACTCACCTAATCGCTGGATGTAAAAGAAGACCAGACATTGAAAAAAAGGTAAAACAACGACTCGCTAAAGAACAGATAGCTCTTAAGTGTTAAAGAGTTTGATATTGAATAAATATACTAAAGAACGCATCGTATATGGCAGTAAGTCACGTGTATCCAGTAATAGACTTTACCCAATTGGATTATGATAAAATTCCAATTGGAACTTTCCTAATTGGATTCGATAGCAGTAATGGCGGAAAGCTGTGTAAAATGGACCATGTTGGAACTATTACAATAATTGAAACTGGGTTACTGCCGTCCTTGACTGGACTTAATTATCAAGGATTATGGAATGCAGATATTAACGTTCCTACCCTAACAAGTAGTGTGGGTACCGCCGGAGATTTTTATATAGTTTCTGTACTAGGCACAACAAATCTTAATGGAGTTACTGATTGGCAAGTAGGAGACTGGGCTATTTTCGAAGGTGGAGCATGGATTAAGGTAGACAACCATGATATTCAGGCATACAATACAGTAAAAGATGAGAGTACTATTTTACCCCAAAGATCAGTATTAAAATTTACAGGCACAGGAGTCACAGCTAGTGATGTTGGAGGAGAGACTCAAGTAAATATCCCAATTCAGCCAGCTTATTCAACAGTTAAAGATGAAGGCAGTTCAGTGACTCAACGAAGCACTATTAACTTTATAGGTGGAGGAGTAACTGCAAGTGATGTAGCTGGAGAAACGCAAGTGAGTATTCCTACTCAACAAGCATATACTACAATTCAAGAAGAAGGAAGTAATTTGGCACAAACGAATATTCTTGACTTTCAAGGAGCAGGAGTCACAGCATCAGCAGGAGTAGGAAAGACTATTGTGACTGTTCCAATTCAACCAGCGTATTCAACAGTTAAAGACGAAGGTAGTCTAGTAACTCAACGAAATATTATTAACTTTGTAGGTGAGGGAGTAACTGCAAGTGATGTAGCTGGAGAAACTGTTATAGCTATTCCTGGAAACCCAGTATACAGAACTACCAGCATTGCAACAGCAACTCATTCAGCTAGCTTCGCTTATGAATATTATGGAGTGACCTACTCTGGAGGAATATGCACAGTCACGCTACCTCTAGGAGCATCGCCAAGTGATAATGGAAAAATCATAACTATTGCTGACGAAGTAGGAGGGATAAGTTGGGGCAATCGAGGCATTTTAGTTCAAGGATCAGGCGGGCAACTAATAAACGGTGAAACTAGCGTTCTAATGAAAATTGAAAGAATGTCCTTAGACTTTTTGTTTAGGAACACCTCTTGGAAAACAATATAAAGAAATATGTCATACACATACACAGATGAAATTAAATTTGCAAATACACCAAACTTCGATGCTTTTGGTAGGCTTCGCGTAAGCAACCCATTAACGCTATTCGATTCAAGCTATAGGTTTGCGGATAACCAATTATGGTCGACAAGTACTGCAACAGGAGGGACAGATACATTTAATTCTGCACAAGGCTTAGTCGATTTAGCAGTAACAGCTGCTTCAGGCTCTGAAGTAGTTAGAGAGACAACTAAAGTCTTTTCTTATCAGCCAGGTAAGAGTTTACTAGTGTTCACCACATTTGTGATGAGCCCTGCCAAGACTAATCTTAGACAACGGATTGGCTATTATGGTGCAAACAATGGTTACTACTTAGAACAAAATGGCACTACGGTAAGTTTTGTAGAAAGAAGTTTTGTTACAGGAGCAGTTGTAAACACACCAATTGCCCAGGCAAGTTGGAATGTTGATCCTATGAACGGCTCTGGGCCAAGTGGAATCACACTTGATCTAACAAAAGCACAAATTCTATATATAGACTTAGAGTGGTTAGGAGTAGGGACTGTTAGAATGGGGTTTGTGATAAATGGAAACTTTTACGTTTGTCATAAGTTTCATCATGCTAACTTAATTACTTCTACTTACATCACAACGGCATCTTTGCCATTGAGATACGAGATAACAAACACGGGTGCTACCAGTGGAGCAAGTACATTAAAACAAATATGTTCTACCGTTTTATCGGAAGGTGGATATGAACTTAGCGGACTACAACAAGCAATTGGTATTCCTGTGACTGCACCAAGAAACTTAGCAGCAGCTGGCACGTTTTATCCTATAGTAAGTATGCGTCTTAAAACATCTCCTGACAGATTAGATGGTATCATAATATGCACCGCAATTTCTGTGATGGCAACCACCTCAGGGCATTACAACTGGCAATTAGTTGCAAGCGGAACCACAACAGGTGGAGCCTGGGTTAGCGCAGGAGCAAACTCTTCTGTAAACTATAACATTACAGGGACAAGTTTTGTACCAGGAAGAATACTTGCAAGCGGTTTCTTTAGTGTGTCAAATCAAGGATCAACTCAAGTTGATATCCTTAAAGAAGCATTGTTTAAGACGCAGCTTGAAAGAAATGGATTGACGTCAACCCCTCTTGAACTTACGATTGTGGTTGCTTCTGATGTTGGCGGCGGTGGAGGTAGCGTTCTTGCATCAATGGACTGGGAAGAAATAAGCAGGTAGAGTCTTATTTAGATTTTGATGATCTCCATCTCTGAGAAGTGATCCTTTTGATTTACAAGGATTCGATAGTCAAATAACTCTTCAGGTAGAGATTCATGAGAAACAACAAAAATTGTCATATTATATTTAGTAGAGTAATCTTTAAGGATTGAAATTGCTCGATAAACATTTGTCTTGTCTAGAGAACTAAATATTTCATCTAAAAACATTACGTTCATTGTACTGTGCTTCATTTTAATAATTTCAATAAATGCGAGCAATACAATTAGGTTCATCTTTTTTCGTTGACCGCTGGACAGACTTTCTGGAGAAATCTGCATTCCTAAATAGGTGATATGAGGATCAAACTCGTTATCGAATTCAAATGAAAACTTAAATTCCAATTTTTCAGAGATCTCAAGAATCCTAGCATTTAAGGTAGGAATTATTCGGTCGATCATGTCTCGTTTGATTCCATTTTCAGATAATAAATCATCTAGGCTTAGTGCAATTGATCGAGTCGAATTTAGTTGAGAAGTCGCTTGAGTATCTTCAGATATTTGATCCTCTAGACTCTTAATTATTCCAGAGATAGAAGATATTTCTTCAGATCCATCGTTTTCCTGAGCAGCCTCTAGTGATGACTCCAAAGCTTTAAGCTCGGCCCTCTTATCAAAGTAATTTGAATCAATGTCGCTTCTATCTAATAATAGAGCGGTTAGGCTCTCATTAATCTCATTTGCAAGTTTTTGTTTATTCTCAAGAGATTCCTTTAATTTAATAATTTTAGATTCGATCTTCTCCTTTATTTCAATTGAGGAATCTGAATGAAGGTCATTAAGACAATGAGGGCATCGATTTTTAGCATAGATTAGGAGACGATTCGATAAATCCTTAATCTCTGATTTTATCTTACTAAGTTCTTCTTGAGCAGTATTATTTACACTAGTTTGAGAATCTATCTTCTCCTTAAGATTTGTCTTTTCAACAAGGGCAGCATCTACTTCGACTTTTTTATTTGCAATACTAATAGTCAATTTATCTGTAAGTTCTTCCTTCTTCTTGCTTAGCTTTTCCTTTAGTGCATCTAATTGACTATTATATGTTAATAAGTTAGATTGGCTGCTCTTTAGAGTAGCAGTAAGAATATCAAGTTCAGATTTATTTTCCTTTAATTCTTCTTTTACTTTGCTTCGCATATCAGAAAGAATATCAATCCCAAAAATACGATCGATTATTTTTCTTTTATCGTCTTTGCTTAGGTTTACAAAGGATTTAAAATCATCAAAGGATAGACTGATAGTATTACAAAAAACTGAAAATGGAATTCTAGCAAGTTCCTCTTCGATAAACTCATCGACTTTTCTCTTATCTGGAAGATTAAAATGACTTCCGTTTATTTTAATATCACTAAAGTTGGGATCTATTCCTCGGTCAAGTTCTATGATTTCTCCAGAATTGGTTACAAACTTGACATTGGTATAAGCGTTACGATTGATCCAATTAGGAATATCTTTCATTTTACGAATTGCCGATCTTCCATAAATCGATACGGTTAGTGCCTCCTTGATTGAGGACTTGCCTGCACCGTTTTCTCCCTCAACTAAGATTAGTCCAGGCCGATCGTCAAATTTAAACGTCTGTAATTTATTTCCGTATGACAGGATGTTTTTATATGAAAATTCAGTTAATCTCATTAATCGTATTGTTTTGCGTTACGTAACGAATCGTAAATCTCTTTAAATTTATCAATTATTTGAGTCGATTGATCGACTGGCAAGTTCATTATTTTAAGTCGTTCATCTAATAGAGTAAAAATGTTATACTCATATGTTGAATCTATTTCGATCTCACTCTTGTTTTTTAGCTGATCCTTTGAATAGGATGCAAATTCAATGCGACGGTGACCGTAACTCTTTATTAATTCCGTAAATTGTGAAAGAGGAAACTTTTTTGAAAATTCCGATTCGATCATAATATCTACAAAGTTATTTACAAACTCTTTTTTGATTTGGTCGGAAGTTAGGTCCAACAACTGCATCACATCGAATCGAAGATGTCTTGGAGAAACCTCATTTGGAACAAACTTTTCAGTCACCTCTTTGCCGCTAACATCAAGCACATAGAATCCTTTTTGATTTCCACGATCGCCTCTATCCATCTCGTACGGAGTTCCAACATAGAGAACATTACCTTTTTCTTGTCGAATGTGAATGTGTCCAGAATAAACACGTTTAAAGGAATTAATGTCTTCTTGTTCTAGTCCATGTTCTAGTTTTTGAACTTTGTTAAAATTAAAACCTTTAAAGTCAGCATGACAAAATACGTAGTTTGCCGCCTTATTTCTTTGAACTTGCGATTTTAGTTCGTTTAAATTTTCTATCCATGGAAGCATTAGAAATTTATGAGAGTTAATCGTTAAAATTTCTGGCTCAGTATAGACGTGAAAGTTAGGGTGAATCTTATCAAAGCCTTCTAGTGAGTGAGTGTCAGTTCGGTCTTTATAATATACGTCATGGTTACCCAAGATCACGAAAACTCCTCTTTTAAACTTTCTAGTAAACTCGTCAGCTATCAGTAAAGATAGCTTATGGATTCGAACGTTTGTCGATTCTCTAACATGATTCCAGTCCCCGACCTGTACTAAAATGTCTGTGTTTGGGTCAAAGCCCTCCTCTTCAATTTTATTTAGAAAATGATTAACTAGAAAATTAAATTGGATTTCAGACCATTCAATGGAATTATTACGAACGCCTAGGTGCATATCACCCAGAACAAATATTTTTTTAACGTTTTCTAATTTCATCCTTGCGTAGCGAGCTGATCAATATCTATTACTTTAGAAAGGCTCGCAAGTTTAGCCATGAATTCTTTCAATAGGGTCGCCGAGGCAAAGGTATATGAAGTAGGTAAGATAGAATTTGCATCATAGAAAGTAATTTCAGTAGATGAAGTCGCTTCATATCTATAAACTTGCTCAAGATTAAGAAATACTGAGCCTCCAATGTGAGTTAATTTAATCCAAACCATTAGTGTATTCTTTTTTTATGCATTTTTCCCTCTAGGAATTTATATTTTTTATTTAGTTCAAGTATTAAAATTTCCTGAATGTCGGTTTCTAGCGAATCGAATATTTTTTTATATTCCATTGAAGAGATTGAGGAAATTGCTTCAAGTATATAGATGGGACTATAGAAACTGATTCCGTGACTTGCTGGATCTAGGTTCTCATGGACCCTACTAAAAATAAGATTAATGTCTTCCTTTGAAAATTTTATTTTAGCTACAGAACGATCCTCAGTTATGGTACTCACGTATTTTTTGAGAACCTCGTCCTTTTGTAAAAATTCAAATATTACATCCAATATGAACTTTGATTCTAACTGTTCTTCGTAATCATAAAGGTCCTTTAGGTAGTTATCTGAATAGTCGGCCGATACTGATATTTTTTTAGAGAATTCATATTCGTCTGAATCTCTTAACTTGTCGCCGTTATAATAACTATTATTAAATATTTTATCTTCTCTTAATTGATCTCCACCTTGATCTTCAGTAAATTCATTTTCTTCCATCCATAATTATTATTTTATATAGCATTGAAGAGCTTATCATAATCGTCATCCACTAAAGTAGTGGTGTTAGAAACCGGAGAAGTATTTATATCAGAATACTCTGATCTTAATTCATCTGCCATTCGAGTGATCTCTTCATCGTCACTATAAAACTCGCTATTTGGTCCAACCTCTTCAGTTAACCTAAAAAAGTCCTTATTCATAGTATAAAACTTATAGCTTTCTTCGTATCCGTTATCCCTATTTGCAATAGACTTTATTTTCATTCTGCTTTCAAGAGGGCTTCGCATTAGTCCAAACAGAGAGTCAACTGTGTGAATTAAACCAAATGACTCTGCTACTGAATCCATTCCCAAGTCAAAATTATCAATGTCTTCTCTACGAATTTGAGTGGCACTTATTATGCACCATTCATTTCGCATAGCAACTCCCCTAAGTTCTTCTGAAATAGATTTGACTTTTTCATAAAGGCCTGCCTGACTTGCATTTATTGGTTTTAAAAGATTTAAGTAATCAACGACGATTACTTTGAATTTTTTATTCATCTTTTGCTCTAACCTAAGAAAATAGTTTTCGATATCAATTGCAGTAGCTCCACCAGTAGGAAACTCCTTAAGTATTAATTCTCCAATCGCTCGACCGCTATCTTTAAGATCTTCAACCTTTCTTTGAATTAATTGAGCAGCTGAAGAATCGTTAATGCTTGCATAATCTTCTGACTTTATGCCTAGGATATTTGAGCCTATTCTTTTCATGTATTGGCGATCGGCAAGCTCAACTGTTACTAGCCCAGTCACATTTCCTGCTAAAAATGATCGCGCTGCAATGTTTCCTAGAACCATCGATTTACCGACTTTAGGTCTACCTTGAAAAACAACAAGAGATTTTGAATTCCAGCCTCCACCGAGTACCTTATCTAAGAATGGAAAACCGGTCGGACAGCCAGATTTTGAAATTTGAATGTGGGACTCCGGATTAAAAAAATTAAGGCCAGTATCCGCACTTGAAAAATTTAGAGCAAGTTTTGTGCTGATATCATTTCTTATTTTTTCTGAAATATTATCGATATTTCCAGGATCAATTGGGGTAGTTTTTAAATACGTGAGTAAATCAAAAACAGTTAAGTTCAAGTTTCTTAGTAGGATAAATGACCTAACGTATTTATAAAGATAATCATAGTTGTACTCTGCTAAGTTAAAAGAGTAGAGTTCATTGAATTCTTCCTCGCTTAAATTTACATGGGTTACTTCTAAGTAGCTTCTAAGTTCTTTTTTATTTGGGATCTTTTCGTATTCTTTAAAGAATTTAACGGCCGTTTTAAACGATTCTTGCCGATCGTCCTCATTAAAATAGCTAGGCTTCATCATTACGATTAATTCTTCCCTTCTTAACGAATCATGATTAGTTGGTCTTAGATCGTTTATGTCATTTTCAGAATTTAAAATAAAATTCCATACCATCTTTTCAAGTGAGTCAATATTTTCTGTAAAATCAATCATTCGTTAAATAGAAATAAGTTAGTCCTTTTTTTGTAAAATAGATAAAATCACCCTCAGCCTTAAGGTATTCGTCATGAATCATCGTCTTTAATGATTTAACTAAGTTTATCTTGAAGGTTTCATCTTTAATCCTATCACCGAAGACGTATTTTAAGGACTTCGATGAAAACTTAAGATTAGAGGAAGATGATTTTTCTTTGGATGCAGATACCTTTATTAAGTATTGCAATATTTCAAAAAGGAGGGTGAACTCATCGTTCAATCCCTCCTCTGTATGTAGGTTTAGGTAATACTTTATTGGTAAATCAGAACGTAGAGTCATCGTCATCATTTAGATCATTAAGTTCGCTTGTCTCTAATAGGTCGATTTCATCTTGCGTTTCTGGAAATTTAAAAGTTGGCTTGATTATCTTCTCATCAAGCTCCATTAATACTTCTTGTGTAAACAATCGAGCTGAGAAAAATTCTTTAATTGGTACAAGATCACCATTATGTCGAATAACATAGTTCTTTCCAAGTTTCTTGGGTAAAAAATAGAATTTTTCGCCGTCTACCTCAAACTCTGAACATGTAGACTGTTCGTCGGCTTTTAGCTTTGAAAACTCTTTTTCAGTCAATTTATTTCCTCGACCAACTCCACAGTTTTCCCAACTAACGAACTGTTCAAGTCCAACGTATTGGTTCATTCCTTTATGGAATGAAATGTGGAATTCAATATCGATAGGTTTAGCTAATCTGTTCTTTCTAGTCTTAGACCGAACTATGATTCCGGTTGTGGTCTTAGCCTCATCCCGAAGAGTGCCTTTACTTAACATTAGGATTATCGATGCTGAAAATTCAGGACCACCTCCACCAGACATTCCTTTAGGAGTATACTGATCCATCGAAGCGTATGTGTGATTAGTAAAGATAAATGGCACCTTTAGGTTAGATAGCTCAAGAGTAAAGGATTTGAATAGTGACCTCATTTCCTTTGAACGAAGTCCCATGTCTGATGCATTTTTACCAGCATCCATGTCTCTTTTACTTTTATCGGTATCAAGCATTCCGACTGAATCCACAAAGATCGCAGCTTTTAAGCCTGGATTTTCTCTCATTGTTTCGATAAAATCGTTGATAAAAAACTTCACATCGCTGATTAAACCCATACGAAGATATTTCAACTTTTCTAGATCTACTCCGAACTTTGTATAATCAGATCGATCAATTGCTCCCTCAGTATCGATATAGAAAACAAAATAGTCTTTCTTTTGAAGTTCTCTAACTGCGTTTAAACAAAGAAAGGTTTTTCCAGCACCAGAATCTCCAGCAATACCGATACTTCGAGTATTAGGATACCCTCCAAACACTGATCCTGAGATCTGAGCATTTAATAGATAATTTCCAGTAGGAATATAATCATCAATGTCAGAGAATCCCATTAAGGTGACTTTGGATTTTACTTTCTTTTCTAGAAGGTCGTTGAACTTATTAAAAGCATTGATTGCGTCATTAGTTGACTTTGCCATAATTAATTGTTTTAATATATTTTACTAGAAAAAGGGTAAAAGTTCTAATCTGAGATGTAAGAAAGCAATAAAAGAGAGCACGATAAAGCTAATGTATCTAATACTTCTCCTCTCATTATTCTACTAAATCTGATTTTATCAATTGAATGCAGCTTGGTCTCCTGATCATTTATTTTTGGTGTAAATCCGGTAGGGTCTTCGCTATGCTTGGTTAAATTTATAGCGTAACACTTGTAGGTTTTAGTAAATGGAATAGTATGTTGAATTTGACCTAAATAAAAAATATCGTCGACTTCAACATCACCTATGCCCAACTCAAGATCAATACAGTTACATAATGATTCGTGATAAGTATTAAATTCATCAGGTTCAAGAGTAGCAGTGATACACTTGCAGCCCTCTCCGTTCAATACGTAGTCGTGATACTTTGTTAAGTATACATTTTTAATTTGATTGTTTTCATTAAGATCAAAAGGAAGCAAACAAATTGCCTCCTTTGATGATGAAATTCTCTTAAACTTTCCCTTATCTCCGGTAAAAGTTACGATTTTAAATTTATCGTCTGAATATTCTTCTTTTGAATCAAAATGATCATTCTTCATGGATCTCAGTAATATTTACAGTAGGTCCAGATTTGCTTCTTGCTGACGATTGTGGAACAACCATTGATGAAATTGCAGACTGAACTACTGTTTTATTTATCGCTCTAAAAACGTAATCGGATAACTCACTAAGAAACTTTTCTTTGTCCTTTGCGTTACTGTACATCATTTTTAAAAAATCTTGCTCAGGAAGATTAATTTTTATCTCAAGATCAATGGCTCTTTCCTCAGAATTAAACATCTCAAACATATTGGTTGCCTCGACCTGTTGTGGTTGAGGCTGATGTTGGTGATTAGTTCCGACTGGAGCTGGGCCAGTTCCGATTGGACCGGTTGAAATAGGTTTAACGGGTTGAGTTGGTCTTCTTGGTCCAGCGATAGATTCTACTTCTGCTTTACTTAGAGGTTGCATGTCTCCATGTATCATTAGTAAGCTAGTATTAAGCTGAGCAGTGTCTACGCTTGAACCATCATCGAATAGCGCAAAAAATCGATCTCCTCTGGGTTCTATGTTTCTACACGTAACTAGTTTGCCAAGTAATTCAGGCCGATTTGTTTTAATCCACTGGAACTTTGCGCCAGAGAAATTCTCCATTAAGGAGATTAGTTTATTTTCGTCAAAGTGCATTTGATCTTTATTTTTTTTAGGAATTAAGCTCTTCCATAGTTGAGGCAGTTTTATTCTCCTCAATCGCTTTAAGAAATTCATCATCTAATGGTCCATTATTTGGAAGATTTGAGTCTGGTTGAACCAGTGTGATTGTTGAAAAGTGATCAGCTGGAATAGGATCAATTGATTTATTCCATAGCGGATTATACATTTCACCAGTTGAGCGATTGATTACGAACCTATCTTTGCTTGTAGGCAATGCTGCAATCTTTTTTCTAACTTCCTTAATTTGTTGAGGAGTCGGTGAGTTTTTACATGCGTCTAGAAATCCTTCTAGCCAATTTACGAAATCTTGTGCTGTGTTCATATTATTTGGTTATTTTGAGTTTTTTAACTGCTTAATCTCACCTTGAGTCTTGATACGTTCATCATACAATCGAGTAAGAATTTTTCTAGCAACTGAGTCAGTCTTACTTGAAAACATAGTATCATTTTTAGTATGGATTTCAGTGCCGTCTTTTTTGACCTTATCTGTTTTTCCAAGATAAGTATCGGGTGAAATATTAAATTGAATTTGAATGTTTGGATACATTGAAGAGAAATCATAACACGCGACTGCGCCATAATAACCTGGAATGGGATCTTTTACGTAAGCTCCAGCATAGGTACCGTCGATCACTTCTTCTCCCCAAGGAAGCTTCATCATCTTCATGTTCTTATTCAAGAATTCGCGGCACATTAGGATCTCAGCGATATACACTGGACTAAATACTTTGTTTACTTCTACTTGAGCGACGTTTGCCATAGCAAAGGCAACATCTAGTAGAGCAAGCTTATCTTCGATTAATTTTACAAGGATAACGTCGATTACGTTGTACATAGTAAATAAGTACACGTCCTTTTGGAATTCCATAAAAGAGGAGTAATCGTGATGCAATTTAGCAGTACCTAAAACTAGATCTGCGATATAGTCTAGTTTGTAGTTTTCTACCACTTTATACGGCTTCATTTTTTCAAATACTTGCATGTAATCAAGAACGCCTAGGTGAGTTGGAATCTTTACTTTAGAAACGGTCGATCGAGTTGGCATTTTTTCCATCATATCGATCTTTAGGTTTTTACCTCGATTCATTAGATATTTCCAGTCAAATTCGGTCACGTTCCATCCAGTAACAAAATTGAAATGTGGCATGATCTTATGAAAATAAAAAGCCATTAACTCGTCTTCACTCTTAAAGAACTTGTACTTAATCTTAAAATCCTGATTAAAAAGGCGAGCATCTTCTGGTTTTTTAGGAACAGTCTTTCTAAAATACTCATTTACCTCTTTTTCCATCTTAACTATCTGTTCTGCAGCTAGACCGTCTGGCTGATCATCAGAGTTTAAAATAGAGAGTATATAGGTCACATTATCTTCATTACAAAATGAAATTAGACCGACTGGCATTCGGGCTTTTTCTGGTTCTGGAAAAGAATCATCGATTAGCTTGATCTCAATATCGAGATATGTTTTCTTGGGAAAGTTATCAAAGTTATATACTTTTTCAAGTTCCTCAGTTGTTAACTTTTCAAGAATTAATTCTTGGACTCTAAACTGATTCATATACTGACCTTGGCTCGGACCTCTTTTTACGTACTTGCCGTTCCAATTCTTGGTAGCAGTGGGAGTTTGAGATTCTATCCAATTGTACATTTCGTGATCAGCTAATCTTTTTTTGATGAATTCGATCTTTCCGTTCTCATTATAGTATGAAACGGTTAAGACGTTATCATTTAATACTTCTGCTCCAATTAACATATTTTACTTACAGTTTAGGTTTAAACATTTCATTTACGTGCCCACACTTTGTACAAGAGATTACAGGGATTGGTGTAATCGAATCATGGTCACTACCAGTTAAAAATTTTGAGATCTTTTTAATCATCATTTTTTCTTCAAAAACCTTTCCTCCGCACTCTTCGCATTCAATATACGGCGCATCAGCAAGGTTAATGTTTAGTTGAGGTTGGCCTCCGCCTTGAATTGGTTCCATAGCTATTATACTTTTTTTTAATATCCTCTTTTCTGTCTGTCACGATTTTCTGCGTTTTTTGACATGTACATGTTATACATTTCTTGTGGAGTCATGCCGATTGAGATAGCATAATTCATAAAAAAGTGTAGCATGTCAATGATTTCAAACTTTGCCTCAAGTTGGTCGCTCTCAGAAAGATCAGAAAACTTCATATCATTATACTTAGAAAAGTCCTTTTTCCAATACTTCCAAATAGCGTTCCCACCACCGTCTTTAATTCCGCCTAATGCATCAGTTGCTTCGTGTATTTCATCGATCATTGCGTGGGTGTTGGCATGCCAAAAAGACATAATTTCACGTAGGGACATGTCGTCAAAGTTCCATCCATATACGTGATTTTGAGTGTCTTTTTGGAGAGCCATAATGTCTCCTAAAGTATCTTCACTTTGTGAGTACAGGTCCTCGACCTTAAGATCGGAGCAAGTATTATCGATGTTTGCCATTCTTATAGTATTTTGATATATTATACTATAAAACCGGCTGAGGATCTTAATTTTTCGATTTTTTTAAATTTATTGATACTATTTAAGATAAATAATTAAAAATATCTATACAGAGATGGCTGAACCAAGGATAAACTTAAACAATTACAAATCTAGTGGTGTTTATACAGTTGAAATCGACGCAAGTGAGAATGTTGTATTACCTCTTACGACCGGTCGTTTGATCGTAGGGTCAAGTAGAGTAGGTCCATTCAATACGGTGGTGTTGATTAATGACGTTAGAACTCTAAGATCAGTATTTGGAGAAATTGATCCAAAACTAGAAAAAGCAGGAAGTTACTTTCATAGAACTATTGAAGTTGCATTAAGAGAAGGACCAGTATTTGCAATGAACGTATTGCCTTTAGATACTGAAATAGCTGTTCCTTCATCAAATTTAGACCAAGCAGCATTTACTACATTTAACAGTGAATCTGCTGCAGGTAACGATGGAGCAAATCAGTACCCAATAGTTGAATTCTTTAATAGACAAAGACTATGGTTTGCTGATGCGACTAAACTAAATAAATCTAAAAACTTAGCATTAGGTGATGATTACATTACAACTCCTGGAGGTTTTGGTATAACTACATCTGAATCAAATAAAATACTTTCATTTGTAAACTTAGGACAGTATAACATGACGGTTTGGGTAAGAAAAGCTAATGTTACTGGATTTGACGTTACTGCAAAAGAGTGGTATGCGAGCGTAGGTGGAGGAAGTGTTGAATTTCCTACATTCGTTCACCCAGATGATTTTATCTCTGACTATTTCGTTGAGGTTATTGTAGTAAACGGAGACTGGTCAAACTATTTAAAATTATCAAAGGACCCAATATATAAGGCGTACTTTGATGAAGTTGGATTAAAGACATCAAATGCTTCTAATTTCTTTGCTTTACGAGAAATTTCAGTAATTAGCAGAACAATCGGGTGTTTAATTCCTGATTTTAGAGATCAGAGCGGAGTGACCGTGTCAATCGATAGATTAGTAAACCGAGCTTTCCCAACTACTGGATTGCTTTGTGCACTAGATACTGAAAAATTAGATTTAATTGATTTAACTAATGATAACTTTATCGATACTGATGTATACACACATCGAGTAGACATTATTGGTCATGGAATCGATGAATTAGCGTATTATGCTGATAATGGAGGATTTGACAACATCTATGTCGGTGGAGTAGATACGTTTACAACGAATGGACTTGGGACAGGTTATACTACTGCAACTGGTGTTGCAACTACAAGTGCTGGTGGAGGTTCCGGATTAACGGTTGACATCACAGCAGTCGCTGGTGCAATAACTGCGATCACAGTAAATGATGCTGGTTCTGGATATGAAATCGGTGACACTATTACAATAACTGGTGGTACTATTCCTGAGGTTATTACAGTTACTGCGATAACTTATGATAATCCAATAGTTGATCCGACTCCTCTAATTGATACTTTAAGTTATAGTCGACCGATTGATAGAGAGCTTCTTTTTGAGATAACTAGCATTGAGACTCCTGTATCATTTGCAGCAGGTGCTGCAAATGGAGATACTTATGTTATTAATACGACGACCGACTTTATTGTTGCAATGGAAGGAAGTAAGTTATATGAGGCATATACGAAAGGTTTCCTAAAAACTGGTGATACTAGTTCAGATGGAATTAACCCAACACGTTACTTAAAAGTAATTGATAACTTAGTTGTGAGTTCATTAAAATACATTAAAATTGAAGTATATTCAAATATTGGATTGACCTCTCAAGTAAATGCAAACTACTATAATTTTTCAGGTACAGATTATTTTAAAGTAACTTTAGCAGACGGTGATGAATTCAATCATACTTTTGATTTAACTGATACTGCAATATTTGCTAGTTATTCTATTTCTCAGCCTAATGTGTTGATTCTTGAATTAGATGGAGCTATCAGTGTACCAAATAAAGCATTGGTTAATAAGTACATCAAAGCAAATAATTATATTAAAGCAAATGTGGCAGACGGACGATCAAGAGTATTGAAGATAGTATCAGTACTTACACCCGATCCGCTAACTGCACCAGATACGATTAAAGTGACAACCATGGCTCCTTCAGTAGAAGAAGTAATAGGATTGGATGTTACTGGAAACACTATTCAAGTTTATACAGGAATTCCAAACTTTGTGACAAGTCTTAAAGGTCAAAAGCTAGCAGCATTTAAGTTGAGAAACGATGTGTTACCGGACGGAACAGCAGATCGATTAGAAGGGACTGGCGGTATTTTAGATTATCTTTTCACAGAAACCCTTATTCCACAAGCTCTTTCAAACGGGGAGTTAGTAGATTTTAGATATGTTGTCGATTCTTATTCTGGAACAATATCTAGTTCTTCTAAATATCACTTGGCTAAATTAGCAGCACTTAATGGTCAGGCAATGGCGATCTTAAATGCTCCATCAATGCAGCAATTTGAGAAATCAGTTGATCCTAGCTTTATTGACACTACAAATAAATTGGTTTCAACTGAGCTTATTTCACTAGGAGGAAATACTGCATTGAATCCTAGCTTTCTTTATAAATTTGCTGAAGAAGACGTTAAGGGAGTTCCTTTATCTTCTTATTCATCATATCACTTCCCTAACTTAATAGTAAGAAGCGGAAGCAAGAACATTTCAGTTCCACAAGCAGGATATATCTCTAACTTATATGTTAGAAAATTCAAGAACGGTACTCCATTCTTAATCGTAGCTGGTGGAAAAAGAGGAGCTCTTAATGATCCGGAAATCGTTGGATTAGAATACGATCTTACTGACGAGGACAGAGATTTCTTAGAGCCAGTAGGATTCAACTTAACAGTTAAACGTAGAGGATTTGGAATCATCTTGTTCTCTAATAACACCGCATATCAGAGAATTAATTCAGCTCTTAACAATGCTCACGTTAGAGATAACTTATCTACGATTGAACGAGACCTTGAAAAGATCTTATTTAATTTCTTATTTGATTTCAATGATGAGATTACAAGATTACGAGTAAGAACTATAGTTGAAAATTACTTGAACGCAGTAGTTAATGCAAAAGGAATTTCCACATATGAAGTCATATTTGATACTTCAAATAACACCAATGAGGTGATTTCAGCAAACGCTGCAATTATAGATATTCGAGTAGATTTCCCAAGAGGAATCCAAAAATTCATCAATCGAATCACTATTACAAGAGTAGGAGGAACATTAAGTTCAGATTCAACTGGATTTATTCCAAGTTTCTAATCGATTTATTATTAAAGAAAAAGGGAACCTTTCGGTTCCCTTTTTTTATTTTAGGGGGTCGATTTTATTATAGACTTAATAACATATCAATTAGGTCTGGATGAGGATACATGTCAACCTTTCCTCTTAATACGTTGGTGTGAGAATACATGCCAGGAATCTTTTCAGCTCTAGCAACATCTAGGACATCAAAACCGTCTGCTCCTTTAGCTTTAACATACTCTACTAAACCTACCCTAGGATCAATTGAATATTTTTCAGCAATAAACTTGATCCAATTTTCAAGAGCTTTTAATTGAGCTTCAGAATAATTGTGCCAATATTGAAATCCTCTAAACGGCTTGTCTAACTTAATTATTTGACTAGAGTCAGCCGTTGTATTTACATAGGTCTTACCGTTAACTATCTGGCCCATGCAACATACTTCAATCGCGACAGAATTTCTATGCATTAGGGAGTTACCTGTGCCTGTGTGCCATCCATAACCTCCATCAGGAAAGCACTGTACCATTTCTCCATCATATTTTTTATTCTTACCGTCTACTGACTGTCCGCCTAAGATATACTCGGTAGCAACGTTACCTCTATCATCTCTAGCCCACATGTCTGCTACTTGATAGGGATTAGGTCCCCCTGCAGTATGATGTAAGAAGATCCAGTCCTTTTGGACTGGGCCCGGAAAGTATGTTCCAGCTGGCATCCAATGTTTCTTAATCTCCAATGCTTTTATTACTTCTATGTTCTCAGCATTATCAGTTGTAAGAATACCCATGTGTGCCCAAGTCTTAGGACCTACAATACCATCATCAAATAATCCATGTGCTTTTTGCCAAGATTTTACAGCTGCTTCTGTTTTTGGTCCAAAATCACCATCAATAGTAATTTTTAAAAATTCTTGGAGTGTCTTAACAGATTCTCCCTTACTTCCTTTTTTTAAAATCATAACTTTTATTTTTTATTCAAATTCTTCTAATGAAATATCATTTGCGTCATCTAAAATGCCAATGATTTCATTTGCCATAATGACGTAGTGCTTTTCTCCTTTGTAGAATAATTCTAGACCAGCGTAGCGATTAAATAGAATAGTGTCGCCAGGCTTAACTACCATTTCATTGTGTTTGGTTCCGTCACCAGTATTAATAACAATTCCGATATTTGGTTTTTTAACTGCTTTTTCAGGAAGCATGATTCCTTGTTTTGTTCTAGTCTCCTTATCTTTAGGTTTAACTAATACTCTTTCGTATAGAGGCTTCATAGTGATGATAAATTATTTTTTAAATTAGTAAATTCTCTAAAATTAAAATTTGTTATTGAATAATCTTTAAAGAATTCAACTAGGGATTCTCTGATCTCTTTTGGGAACACTTTAATGGATAGACGAGTTAACTTAATATTAAAGAGTAAGTGTTCTCTGATCTCATCTATTTTATCTTGGTCCTTAATTTTATTTAGAGTTTTTATTTCTAGAACAACGCTGTCAATTACTGAAGAATTTAGATCGTCTAGGAGAGGTATTATTTTTTCTCCAAATTTATCGTGGACTGCAGCAATTACTTTTTTAGCTTTTGACGGAGTCACACTAGTTATTTTTGGAATGTTATCTGACTTATCTCCCAATAGGATCTTACTTAAAACGTCTTCAACAAGATCTACTTTATATTCAACATAATCCTTATTAGTTAAATTAGAAATTGTTTTTTCGATCGTCGCTCCAGTAATGTGAGCATCGCTTAATGAAAAGAAGTTATCTACTTCTTCATTTGCAGCGGTAGGTACGAGCTGACTCGGAACAAAAAGTCTCTTATTTTTAGCCATTTGCTTTGGCGTAATTAGTAGAACGTTTTTATTTGGAGTACCCGTTAATTGTTTTAAATCTTGATCTACTGAATAAATCAAGATATCGTCGCTTATTATGTCACATAGATATGCAATAATATCGTCTCCCTCAGTTCCTTTAAATTTATACTGATTTATTCCTGCTTTTTCAACTAGATGCTGCATTATAACTTGCTGAAAATAATCAAAGAATAAGTATTGATGGTCATCATACTTTCGATTTCCTTTATACTTAAACTCAACTGGCGCAGAAGTTGTTTTAAAATCAGAATTCTTAAAAAAGTCAGAAGTATATTCTTTTCTCCAACTGCTTGAATCAAAGACAATATGAACTTTTTCTGGATGAGACGATATCGGAGAAATTAATGAATTTAGGTAAGTAAAACAAAAATTCCTAAAGGTTATTTTTACGTGTTCCTTTAAAATAAATTCTCCGTCATTGAAAAGATCGTTAACATAATAAGCGTCACCTGTCCTTTTGTCCTTGGTAGATAGGGACTTGGTGACGCTTATAGCGACATTAATAAAAGCGTTTCCGTCTATGATTAAGTCCATGTTAACTTATTTTATTTTGAGCTCCCGTCCTCTGACTTTTCGCTAGTTTTTCTAATTTTTCTGATTGCGGCAGAAAGAGTTTCAGATTCTAATAAATTAAATGCACCTTTTGCTTGAGAATAATTAGCAGAAGCTATCAATACAAATAGCGCTTGACTAATATTCATTTTAGATATGAAGTCCTCATATGCAGAATCATCAGCATAGGTAATTGTTCCAAATAAAATATTTGGATTTTCATTAGGTTTAGAAGATTCCTTCTCAACTAAAACCTGTGGTTCTTTATCTTCGTTCATGATATTGAATTATTTTATAAATTTGAGAATAGAGAATCGTATTCATCATCGGCAGAATCATTATTAGAAACTGATTGCTCAACCGATTGAGTCTCTTCAGACTTGCTACTTGTAAACTCAAGATCATCATTAACGCTGGCTTTAGGAGCATTTGATTTTCCAGGTTTCATTTTTGAACGAATTAATTCATTCATCTTAGAGTCTTTGCTTCTCTCAAGTACCATTTCCAAGACTTCTCTTTGAGGGATTGCTGCAACAACTGCCTCAGCGACCTTATTAAAAGTTTCTTCAGTCCATTCTTGATGAAAATATTCATCCATTTTTGGAGTGTGTTTAGTCATAAACTCGTTTACTAGCTTTACTGACTTTTCGCTATTTTCAACAATCACTTGAGTATCGCCGATTTTAAAAACGAATGGAGTAATTTCGTCCATGAATTTACATTTAGACCAATCTCTAAAGTCTTTGGTTTTTTTACCGACTACACAAAGAAAATCTTTACCCTCTAGTAGATGATATGGATTTACTTTTTTACCAGTAGATAAACCATCTAGCTCTTCAGGATTTACAAGTTGATCGATCAACATTCCAATTTGATTTCTGAACTTAAAGATTTTAATGGTTCCTTCAAGGTCAGGTCTTTGTGGATCTTTCTTAATATACACAGCTGAGTGGCTAGTGTTCCATCTTGAAAAATTTCTACCGATTTCATCAACAATCTCAGGCTCTTCCTTTTTCAAGGATCTTAACACTGATTCTATGGTCCAAAGAATTGAAGGTTTTTCAACGTTTGATGGACAATCGATAATTAGGGATTCCTTAGTTAAGGGATTCCAGAATTTAGCAGAATACTTTGTGTATTTGCTTTTGGTTTTGTCGAACACATACGGTATAAATCTAAAAACTGATTTATACGAACCGTTGTGTGCATTTGGATCTGGGTCATAGACGTTTGGATCCGTTTTTTTACTTCCTCCAGACTGGGGCTTTTTTACAAAGCCGTCTTCTGGTAAATCAAAAAAATCTGTCATAATTTTTGTTATTATTTTATATTATTGTACTAATAATACTATAAAAGTTTTAAAAAACAAAAAAAATGCCTCAAAAGAGGCATTTTCCGTAGTTTATAGTTTAGAGAAATTATTTTGATGAGATCTCATCAGTTAAAGTTTGACGAAGATTTTTAGCACCTTCTTGAATCTTAGTCATTTCCGCTTTAACTGCAGGGTGCTTAATCGCTTTACGAATCTCTTGCATTTTCTTTTTAAGGCGATTTCCAGCGCTTTTTACACCTTTTGCATAATATTTGTCTGCATCATCTTCAGCAGAAGAAATAAGAGCATAGATCGGGTCAAAGATAGTTGAATGAACTGCATTAACTTCTTCTTTTAATTTTTCAAAATTGTTCATATTTAATACTTTTTATAGTATTTTACTATAAACAATGAAATTGGTTTTAGATTGAGTTTATGATGTGATTTACTTTGCTAGAAAAAACTGCATCTGGATAAAGTTCAGCCGCTCGAGTAACCCAAGCTTTCATGACCTGCTGATATTCAGATTGAGTAATATAGTTTGATTCAATGAATGGGTTTAGATAACTGTTAAAAACCTGGTCAATTGGTATATTTTGTTCCTTTGAACTTTCATACATTCCTTCAACCATTGATTCAATTTCATCATTCAATAAAAAGTAAGAGTAGCTCTTTTTTGCTTTTTCTCTTTTGGATTTACTACTTACTTGAGTATTAAAGGGTTCCCTGTTAATCCCTAGTTGGTTTAGGTGATTTGTCTCATGAGTCAATATGTCTATGAGCCTAGAGTAAAGCTTACTATATAGGAAAGGTTCCTTTTTAGGATTTAAGATGATGTGAACTATGATTTTAGGTATTTTTGACTTTGATTTACTCATTTTAGTATTTGCATCAATGCTATAACCTAAAAGATCAAAATTTATTTTTTCCCAAGGAAGTCCATTAAAGTGGTGATCTTCTTCAAGAATTGGGTTTGTATCTTTGCGAACATTTAAAATTAGATCAAAGATAAAGGGCTCAGTAAATTCCATACCTGCAAAAACTGAATATTCTGGTCCATCTTCAATGTTGGAGGTACGCATCTTATTGATAAGAGACTGGGATAAACTTTTAATAAAGTTAGAATCACGATCGGTATTTTCGTTTATAAACTCGATAAATGATTTAATCATTACTTTTTGTATTTTATAAAGGTGACGTCAACATCTTCTGTCGTGGGAACACCTCTTGAAAAAACAACGGTCACATCGGGAAGAGGTTTACCTATAAGATTTGCAGAAGTTGCATTTTTTAATTTTTCAATGAATGGAGCATCATCCGTTGAAATATTTGTACGATCTCCTTTAACGATATCCAGCAAGCTCTTTTTACGAATTTCTAATTCAGTTTTGTTTAAATCATTTTTATCTGATGAAATAACGTTTTCCTTTAACCAAGATTCAAGATCAGCTGCGGTAACAGAATAACATGGATATTCGATCACTACGCTTCCGTCCGGATATTTATTTCTCTTATTTCCAGTATCGTCTGCGCCAGACATAAATAAAAATCTATAGTTTATTGGCTTGGCCGCACCTGGAGCACCTGGAGCAGGGGCACCGGGCATAGGCGGAGCCATCATGTCCTGTTCAAATAAAAAGTCAGAATACTTTTTAATGTGTTTATTCTTCATCTTTTTTAGAACCTTTCTTTTTTTCTTGTATTTTACCGTTTCGCTCCTTCCACATTCCTTTGTTTACTCGAAGCTCTTTGTTTTTTCCATCTAGCACAATTACGCCAGATCCTACTTTTTTTACGGTGTATCGATGACCTATTAAAAGAACAACGTCTCCTTTTTCAATGGAATCAAAGTCATGATCTTTGCTTTCATTTACAAATTGCTTGAAATTAAGCATAAGTGGTTTATTTTTTATTATTTATTTTCTTCCTGAATGATTAATTCTCCTAACACTTCAATTTTTCCAACTAGCTCTTGAAAATCTACTTGGTTTATGTCCATGTCAGTCTTTGTTGCAAGATATAATTTTTCAAGAAGATCTTTGTATTCGTCTTTTGCTTTAGCTAGATCAAATTTGCCAGCTGCAGCTTTTTTATAGTAGGGTAGCTTTACTTTAAAGTGATGCCAAGTAAGTAGAGCAAGCCCTCCTTTTTCTTTTGCATTGTCCACTATTTTTTCTGCACCTGCCTCTCTAGTATTAGCAAAAGATTCAATTTCTTCCTTGCTCTCATTTATGAAATTTGTAAAACCCTTAAGCATATAAACTGTTTCTTATTATTTATCAAATAAAAAAAGCCGAACTCAGTCGGCTTTCATGATTTTTCTTATTTTGTGCTTCTATCCATCACAACTCAAACAGTCAACCATTGCTCTAGCTGAGATATCTCCTCTTAGGACTGATTCAGTCCGCATATAATAGAGAGTCTTTATTCCAGATTGATATGCCTCTAGGTGAACTTGATTGATAAACTTTGGTTCAGCTTCAGTGGGAAAGGCTAGGTTTAAAGAAACAGATTGATCGATGTACTGTTGACGTAATCCTGCCTGACGTACAAGTTCCAATTGATTTACTTCCTTAAATGTAAAATAGACTTCCTTTAATGAAATATAGTTGTTTTTTTCTACATCAGGAAGTTTAGACCACTTATTTAAAGTAATGGGATTTGCACCTTCACCTAGTTTAACTTTATAATTATCCATAAAGTCTAATCCTTGTACAGATCCTCCATCCAATAGAATCTGATCCCATACTTCTTTTGTGTTGTATCCTATCTTTTCAAGAACTCTTTCTAGAGATGGATTCTTTCTAATAAAAGTACCCTTAGCTGT